>ERZ795045.60-NODE-60-length-138249-cov-155.057723_pt1 | contig 138249 bp, 150 predicted proteins | sample MGYA00375129_ERZ795045 | MGnify/ENA primary metagenome ERZ795045 (study PRJEB30174, sample SAMN05720166) | activated sludge metagenome | isolation source: anaerobic digester from wastewater treatment plant | place: Japan | collected 2015-05-15 ...
AAGAGGAAAGAGGTTTAAATATACGCCCCGATCCACCAAATCGGGGCGATTTTTTATCTCTCCGGCAAAATCATGAACGTTGCCGATGTCCTGAGGACCTCCCGTTCCCAACCGTTTTTAACCAGGCAATCACCGATAGCAATCTTGCGTCCCTTTTTGAATACTCGTGCCTCGGCGATGAGCTTTCCCTCCTTTACGGGGGCGAGGAAGTCGCTTTTCAATTCCACCGTCATAAGCCCCTCTCCGGGCATAAGGCAGGTCATGACGGCATGGGCGATGGCCTCATCGGCCAGGGCCACCATGATGCCCCCCTGCACATAGCCAGCCCCCTGTAGGTACTCAGGACGCACGGGCATCTGGAAAATAGCCTTCCCCTCGGCCATCTCCACTACCTCAACCTGCAGAAAATTAAGAAAGGGGTTGATCTTTTCCCCCTGCAGTAACCGCGATAGATAAGCAGGATAATCGGCCATTTTCTCACCTCCCAGAAATTAAAGATCGGCGGGCTGCTTGAGTGGCCCAGCGAAAGAATACCACATTGACTACCAGGCACGTAATAGAAAGCAAAAAGGAAGTCCCATAACTTCCCGTAAGGTCAAAGAGCTTGCCGCTCACCCATACCCCTAACGCCCCGCCCATCCCGCCAATGAGAGAGAAGACGCCCACGATTTTCCCGAAATCTGGCCCCAGGAAAAAGTCGGCCGAGCGGGCGGGGAAAATGGGGGCCACGGAGCCATAGCCCAGGCCGAACAGGATGGCAAAGGCATAAAGGAGAAAAGACGAATTTGGGCTAAGAAAAACAAGGCTTAGGACGCCCGCCAGGGCGGCAGCCATACCCAGGGTAAAGGCCGGCTCTCGTCCCAGACGGTCGGAGAGAAAACCAAAGAAGATCTTGCCTATAGACCCTATAATGCCCGCCAGTCCGAAGAAAAAAGCCCCTCGGGCGGCGGAGAAACCCTTTTCTACCACGGCGGCCACCTGATGGATGAGGGTACTTTGAATGGCCAGGGATGTGAAGAAAGAACTGGCCACGAGAAACCAAAAAGAAAGAGTGCGAATGGCCTGCCCGATCGTTCTGGCAATGGGGCGAGGTATATCCCTGGGCTTTGGTGGGAACATCTTTTCGCTGGAGGGGTTCTGGTCCCCATCTGGTGAAAGGCCTATGACTTCCGGTCCTCGCCTCTGCAGTAGGGCATTGGGAGGGAAAAGGGCCACCAGGGTAAAGAGGGCCAACAACCGGTAAGCGCTCCTCCAGCCCCAGGTCGCGATCACATACTGGGTTAGGGGAACGATGAGCTGCATCCCCACACCTACCCCGGCCATGGCTATGCCGATGGCGAGCCCCCTCTTACTTTCAAACCATCTGGGCAGTACGATGCTGTGGGCAATGTAGCCAATAGCACAGATACCGATGGGGGTTAAAACACCGTACCAAAGGTAGTACTCCAAGAGGCTCCCGATGGTGCTCGTAAGGAAGAGCCCGCCTGCCACCAGCACACAGGCCGCAGGAAAAACCAACCGCGGTCCGAGTCGGTCGATGATCGCCCCCACCACCACCGCGGCCAGAGACTGGACCATCATGAAAACGGAGAACACCCCCGAAGTCTCCGCCCTCTGCCAGCCAAAATCCTTAGCCACCGCCACGAGAAAAACGGAAAAGGAGTACCAAATGCCGAAGACGACAGCTAGGTTGAGAAAAGACACGGCGACGATGATCCAGCCGTAAAAAATCTTTCCCCTACCCATTAAAGGTTCATTCCTGCCGTAACCATGATGTTTCCACCGGAGACATAGGAGGCCCGATCCGAGGCCAGCCAGCACACCACCTCTGCCACCTCTGCCGGCTCCCCCAACCTCCCCAAGGGGATCATCTTACGGAGAATGTCCCCCGTCCCTTCTCGGGCCATCAGCTCCTCAACCGGCGGGGTTTTTATCCATCCCGGGGAAATGGCAACGATTCTTATGTTGTCCCGACCGTATTCTATGGCCGCCGCATTGGTCATACCCACCACGGCGAACTTACTAGCACTGTACACAGAAAGCCTATCCGAGGCCCTGTTGGCCGAAGACGAGGCGTTGTTGATTATGACCCCTCCCCCTTGACGTTGCATGACGGGGATTTCGTATTTCATGGAGAGAAAAACCCCCTTGACGTTCGTCTCCACCGTCCGGTCGAAATCCTCCTCCGAAATGCGGGCAAGGCGTGCCCAAGGATGGCCGGCCCCAGCATTGTTAAAGGCTATATCCAGGCGCCCGAAAGTTCTTACCGCCGTATTGACCATTTCTTCCACCTCTCTTGCCACCCTTACATCCGTGCGAACAGCGAGGGCCTCCCCTCCTTCGCCAGAAATGATACGGCACGTTTCCTGGGCTGCCTCACCTTGGAAATCACTTACCACCACCCGGGCTCCCCGACGGGCCATGAGAACGGCCGTGGCTCTTCCTATTCCCGAACCTGCCCCTGTCACCAACGCCACCTTTCCTTCCAATTCCCTCATTATTTACACCTCCTTTTTTAGCTTCGCCGGTTCATAGCATACTCTCCTTTTCATAGAAACTGCAAATCCTGGCCCTCGGTCAATTTCCCACTTCTGGGGAAATTAATATTGACAGTTTTCTCAGCTTGTTATATGGCCACTCGGGTATCATGAGGTGGTCCTCAAAGCCTGCCTCTTAACTTGATAACCATAAATTCATAGAAAGGAGCATTGGCCCATGGATGTCACCAGGCGAGGTTTCCTGAAGATCTCAGGGGCAGCATTGGCGGCAAGCGGCATCGGTGTGAGCTTGAAGCCCGTCTCCTCTTATGCGCAGCCTCTAAAGATCCAATACGCCAAGGAAACGACGACGATCTGTCCCTACTGCTCGGTCGGCTGCAGCATTATCGTCTCCACCCGACGGGGGAAGGTGGTAAACACGGAAGGGGACCCGGATAGCCCCATCAACCGCGGTGCCCTCTGCAGCAAGGGTGGATCTATCTATCAGATGGCCGTCAACGAAAATCGGCTGACGAAGCCACTGTACCGTGCGCCCTATGCCACGGAGTGGAAAGAGGTGGATTGGGATTGGGCGCTGGATAAAATAGCCCGCCAGATAAAGAAAAGCCGCGATGCGAGCTTCCGGGCTACCAACGACAAGGGCGAAACGGTTAACCGGACGGAAGGGATCGCCTCGGTGGGCAGTGCAGCGATGGATCTGGAGGAGTGTTTCACCTACCAGAAATTCTTGAGGGGGTTGGGCCTGGTCTACATCGAACACCAGGCCCGTATCTGACACAGCCCGACTGTACCGGCTCTGGCAGAGTCGTTCGGACGCGGCGCAATGACCAATCACTGGATCGATTTCAAGAACAGTGATGTGTTTCTCATCATGGGCAGCAATCCCGCCTCCAACCATCCCGTCGCTTTCAAGTGGATTCAGGAAGCGGTGGACAAAAGGGGGGCGAAGATTATTTGTGTCGACCCCCGCTTTACCCAATCGGCAGCGAAGGCCCATATTTACGCCCCCATCCGGTCGGGCACGGATATCGCGTTCTTAGGGGGAATGATTAAGTACATCCTCGACAACAATCTCTACTTCGAGGAGTACGTAAAGAACTATACCAATGCAAGCTTTCTCGTAAATCCCGACTTTAAATTGCCCGGCGACAACAATGGGCTCTTTTCCGGTTTCGAGAACGGGAAGTACGTGAAGGACACCTGGGCGTATCAGACGGATGCCAAGGGGGTAATAAAGAAAGACCCCACCCTTCAGGACCCCAATTGCGTGTTCCAGCTGTTGAAGAAGCATTACAGCCGCTACAACCTGGATATCGTCTCCCGTATCACGGGTACCCCGAAAGAGAAGCTGGAAGAGATATACAAACTCTACGCCTCCACCGGTCGCCCGGACAAGGCAGGGGTTGAGCTCTATGCCATGGGATGGACACAACACACGACGGGTACCCAGAACATCAGGGCCATGTGCATCATCCAGCTCCTCCTGGGTAACATAGGCATCGCTGGCGGTGGCATTGCCGCCATGCGCGGTGAATCCAATGTTCAGGGTTCTACAGACCACGGCCTTCTCTTTCACATCTGGCCCGGGTACTTAGGCGTGCCCACGGCTTCCATGAAGACCCTCAAGGACTACATCGAAAAGAAAACTCCCAAGACCAAAGAGGAGAAGAGCTTGAACTGGTGGAAGAACTTCCCCAAATATGCCGCGAGTTTCCTTAGATCCATGTACGGTACCAACGCAAGCCTCGAAGAGGCCTACCAGCTACTTCCCAAGCTCGACGACGGGGCCAACTACTCGTGGCTGGCAATCTTTGATCAGATGTACAAAGGGAAATTTACCGGGTTCTTTGCTTGGGGAATGAATCCCGCCTGCAGTGGCGCTCATTCCAACAAAGTTCGCCAGGCCTTAACGAAGCTTGATTGGCTCGTCAATGTGAATCTATTCGACAACGAGACGGGCTCCTTCTGGCGGGGACCCGGGATGGACCCCACGAAGATCAAGACGGAAGTCTTCATGCTTCCCTGTGCTGCTTCCATCGAAAAAGAGGGGAGCATCGCCAACAGCGGCCGCTGGCAGCAGTGGCGCTACAAGGCTGTCGACCCCCCCGGAGAAGCCAAACCGGACGGCGACATTATGAGCGAGCTCTTCTTCAGGGTAAAGGAGCTCTATGAAAGAGAAGGGGGACCCCACAAAGAAGCGATCACGAAGCTCACGTGGCCGTACGGAAAGAAAACCCTAACCGGTCACTTCCATTACGACCCCCGCATGGTGGCCGCGGAAATAAACGGCTACTTCCTCGAAGACAAGAAGGTAGAGAATCCTTTGAAAAAGGGCGAGTTCAAGGAATTCAAGAAGGGGGATCTGGTTCCTTCTTTTGCGTGGCTGCAGGATGACGGGTCCACTTCTTCGGGTTGCTGGATCTACTGCGGTTCCGTGACCGATAAGGGCATCCTCGCCATGAGGCGGGTAAGTAAGGACGCCTCCGGTATCGGCCTTTACTCCGAGTGGGCCTGGTGCTGGCCCGTCAACCGTCGCATCCTTTACAACGGGGCATCGGTAAGCCCCAAGGGTGAGCCCTGGGACAAGAAAAGGCCAGTTATCATCTGGAACGGTGAGAAGTGGATTGGTGACGTACCGGACGGCGCGGGTGATCCGGGCTCCGGGCGACCGCCCTTCATCATGAAACCCGACGGAGTGGCAAGCCTCTTCGGCCCCGGCCTCGCAGACGGTCCCTTCCCCGAGCATTACGAACCCCTCGAATGCCCTGTGGAGAAGAACCTCCTTTCTCCCCAGAAACACAACCCCGTCATCAAGCGCTTCGATAAGCCCGGGATAGGCTCCGACCTCGATGTTTTTGCCAGCGTCGAGGCCTGCGACCCACGCTTCCCCTTCATCTGCTCTACCTATCGGGTAAGCGAACACTGGCAGACGGGCGTGCTCACGAGATGGTGCCCGTGGCTTGCGGAAATGCAGCCCGGCATCTTCTGCGAGATAAGTGTGGACTTAGCCAGGGAAAAGGGCATTGCCAACGGGGATAAGGTGATCGTGAAATCCGCCCGAGGCGAGGTGGAAGCCACCGCCATCGTGACCCCGAGGTTCAAGCCCTTCAACATTGACGGCAAAATCGTCCACCAGGTGGGCATACCCTGGCACTTCGGCTGGATAACGACGAAGGATCGCAAATACCTCCCCGGCGACAAGAAACCCGAGGTCTTCACTGAGGGAGATGCGGCGAATTTGCTTACGCCGTTTATCGGCGATGCGAACACCATGATACCCGAGTCCAAGGCGTTCATGGTCAATGTCATAAAGAAGTAAGGGGGTGAGATAAGCCATGACGGAATATATCAAACTCATCGATGTATCCAAGTGTACTGGGTGTCGGGGTTGTCAACTCGCATGCAAGCAGTGGAATGGATTACCCGCCAAGCAGACGGTGAATTACGGTACCTACCAAAACCCCCCCGATCTTCAGGCCAACACGTGGACGCTCATCCGCTTCCGAGAATTGGCGGAGAAGGAAAGGGTAAAATGGTTATTCAGGAAAGACGGCTGCATGCACTGCACGGATGCTGCCTGTGTAAAAGTGTGCCCGAGCGGGGCCCTTTACCACACAGATATCGGGACCGTCGCGGTTAATACGGACAAATGCATCGGCTGCAAGGAGTGCATCTCCGCCTGCCCCTTCGACATTCCGCGATACGATCGGGACACAGACAAGGTCTACAAATGCGACCTTTGCTATTCCCGTATCAAGGCGGACCTCATTCCGGCCTGCGCCAAGGCCTGTCCCACCGGGGCCATCACCTTTGGCGAAAAGAAAGCGATGATTAAGAAGGCCTACGAAAGGGTCAAAGAGTTGGGCGGAGAGGCCAACGTTTACGGAGACAAATTCGTCGGCGGCACGCATGTCGTTTACGTCCTGGAGGAGAAACCTCGCGTCTACGGTCTTCCTTCCAAACCTTCCGTACCTGCCACCATTGTCGTCTGGAAAGACATACTGAAACCATTGAGTCTCCTGGCTGCTGGCGGCGTCATCGCCGGTTCATTCCTCCATTACATCATTCACGGCCCCAAGCTCCCCGATGAAAATAACGATCAAGCGGGGAAAGGAGGTGAGTAACATGAGAAAGGGTCTAATCAAGGCAACGGACGCTTTTGAAAGGATAGTCCACTGGAATCTGGCCATCTCCTGCCTCATCCTGTGCATTACGGGACTGGGCATGATGTTTCACTCCTTCAACTTCATAGGCACGCTCATGGGGGGTCTTAAGTCCCTGAAATACGTCCACAACTTCACGGGCTTATGGTTTCTCGCTTCCCTGTACTTTGCCATCCGCATGTGGTGGAAGGAAGCGGGTGTTTTCTCCCTGCCCGAAGACCTAGAATGGATAAAGGTCGCAGGCGGTTATCTCTGGCATGTGGATGAGGTGCCGGAAGTGGGGAAGTACAACCCAGGGCAAAAGATGTTCTTCCTCGCCGTGGCCATCTTCGGCAGTCTCATGGTACTAACCGGTCTCATCATGTGGTTTCCCCTCCTCTTTCCCGCGGGGCTGGTGCGGCTCATGTATCTGCTTCACGCCTTAGGGTTCGTGGTGATCTTCCCGTTCTTCTTCGTTCATCTCTACTTGGGAACAGTAGGCTCCCCCGGCTCCCTTTCCGCCATGACGACGGGATGGGTAACGCGGGCCTGGCTCAAGAAACAGCACGGCAAGTGGCTAAAAGAGATGGAAGAAAAGGGAGAACTCGTCGTCTTTGGGGAAGAAGGCAAGGAACCTTCCGCCCATCATTGAAAGTCAGAGAAAAAAATCGGGGCCTATCATCAAAGATAGGCCCTTTTTTAATCGGAGGGAACCGATGAAAAGAAGAACGTGGGAAGTTGGGTTAATCGGTTTTCTAATGGTGGCCCTCATCACCCCCCTTACCCAGGCCTCAGGCCCCCCGGCGGTGGGAGAGAGGCTTCCCGATTTCACCCTTTCGGCGCCCAAGGATGGAAGCGAACGGACTTACCTGGGCCTTACCTTCCTCAATCGCAGTTTTCGCATCCCGGAGTTGAAAGCGGAGCTCGTCATCATTCAAATATTCAGCATGTACTGCCCTTACTGCCAGGCCGATGCACCGCACGTAAACGAGCTTTTCCGTCTCATCGAAGATAACCCAAAGCTGAAGGGGAAGGTGAAAATCCTTGGTATCGGGGCGGGGAACTCGGAATTTGAAGTTGCCACTTTCAAGAAGAGATACCACGTACCGTTTCCCCTCTTCGGGGACCCCGATTTCCGCCTCCACAAGCTCTTAGGCGAGGTAAGGACACCCTACTTCATCGCGGTGAGGATACTACCAGATCGAAGCCATCGGGTAATCCTAAGCCGCCTGGGCATGATTAATGCGGCCGAAGGCTTCCTCACGGAAGTCCTGAAACTGGCCGATCTGAGATAGGAGGCCCCCATGAAAAGCACCCTTTTCCCCTTCGTTTTAACCCTTTTTCTCTTTGCCGCCAGCCCCGCCTGGGGTCTGTCGGAAGCCTTTTCCGGTAAAATCTACGAACCCGGGAGGCTAAAACCCATAGACAGCAAAACACACCTAAAGGTGGGCTATAAGGCCCCCGATTTCACCCTGCCCGCCGTTCAGGGGGGTTACGTGTCTTTAAAAGATTTCCGAGGCAAGAAGAACGTGGTCCTCTCCTTTATCCCTGCCGCCTGGACACCCGTTTGTTCAGACCAGTGGCCGGGTTACAACATCGTAAAAGACATCTTCGAGGAGAACGATGCCGTGCTCCTCGGTATCAGCGTGGATAACATCCCCACCCTCTTTGCCTGGACCAAGGAGATGGGGAACCTTTGGTTTCCCGTGCTTTCCGATTTTTATCCCCACGGACGGGTGGCAGCCCGATACGGAATATTGCGCACCGACGGCATGGCCGAGCGGGCAATCGTGATCATAGATAAAAAAGGGATGATTCGCTTCTTCCACGTCTCGGACATCAACAAGCGACCCGCCTTAGAGATGATCGTCCAGCAATTGGAAAAGCTGAAAGATCGATAAACACCCTTACTTTACAATCCGAAAGATCTCCTTGGCCAACGGGTCTCCTGCCGTCTCCAGGAGTTCGAACAAGGCCATCTCTGCGCTTACTAAATGAGCCCCTCCTTCACTTAAGCGACGCAGGGCGATTTCCCTGCTGGTTGCCATCCGGGAAGAAACGCAATCGGCGGCGATAAAGACTTCATAACCCGACTTCATAAGATCGAAGGCCGTCTGATAGACACAGATATGGGCCTCTATGCCGGCGAGGATTAGCTCTTTTCTTCCCAACCGGAGGAGGTGCTCGCGGAATTTTTCCTCCCGCCAGCAACTGAAGCTCTCCTTCACGATGGCCTCTACCCCGGGAAGGAGGGCCTTAATCTCTGAAAGCGTCTCCCCCAATTTTACCTGTTCCGTAAGGACCAGGGGGAGCCCTAAAACCCTTGCTCCTGCAATTAATTTGCCCGTATTCTTTAGCAGGTCTTCTTTCCCGTCCATCACCCGAAAGAGGCTACCCTGAAGGTCGATGACGACAAGGGCTGCCTTTTTTCTATCTAACATGCCTTGACCTCCTTATCTTTGATCCCTTCATGTCAAATCTTTCCCCGGTGGCAGGGGTCCCTATATCATCCCCCAGGAAAACGAGGATTTCCGTGAGGGACTTGATACGGTCTCTCAACTCGGCCGCCTTTTCAAACTCCAGCCTCTCTGCCGCTTCCTTCATTTCCTTCTTCAGACGCTCAATGAGGAAAGGCAGTTCTTCTTTCTCCTCTACAAGCTCGGACGGATGGGTGGAAACGGTGACGTAATCGGCCTCGTAAACGGAACTCAGGATTTGATTTATGGATTTCCTTATGGTTTCCGGCGTAATTCCGTGTTCCTCGTTAAAACGGGCCTGGATGGCCCGCCGTCGGTTCGTTTCATCAAGGCAAAACTTGATGGCAGGGGTAATTTTGTCGGCATACATGATTACCTTCCCCGCCACGTTCCGGGCGGCCCGCCCACTCGTCTGCATGAGGGCGCGCTCCGAACGGAGGAATCCTTCCTTGTCCGCATCCAGGATGGCAACGAGGGAGACCTCGGGAATGTCCAGGCCTTCTCGTAACAGGTTCACCCCCACGAGGACGTCGAATTCCCCCAGGCGCAGCTCACGGATGATGTCCACCCGCTCCAAAGTGTGAATATCGGAATGGAGATACCGACACCGGATACCCAACTCCTGATAGTAAGAGGTGAGGTTCTCCGCCATTCTCTTCGTCAGGGTGACCACCAAAACCCGTTCGTTCCTCTCGATCCTCGCCCTTATTTCCGTAAGGAGGTCGTCCACCTGATGTTGCGCGCTTTTCACGATGACCTCGGGATCCATGAGACCGGTAGGCCGGATGATCTGTTCCACCACCCTTCCTTGCGCCTTCTTCACTTCGTATTCCGCCGGCGTGGCGGAGACGTAAATCCGCTGATGGGGGAAAGCCTCGTATTCCTCGAAGCGTAAAGGGCGATTATCCAGAGCGGAAGGCAGGCGGAAACCATACTCCACCAGGGTTTCCTTCCGGGAGCGGTCTCCCCGGTACATACCTATGAGCTGGGGAATCGTCGCATGACTTTCGTCTATGACGATGATGGCATCTGCCGGCAAATACTCGAGTAAGGTGGGAGGCGGCTCCCCCGGACGGCGCCCCGTAAGATGACGGGAGTAATTCTCGATGCCCTTGCAGTAACCCATCTCCTCTAACATTTCCAGGTCGAACATCGTTCTCTGCTCCAGGCGCTGGGCCTCCAAGAGCTTGCCCATGCCTCTTAACTCTTTCAATCGATGGGCGAGTTCTTCTCTGATCCCATCGATGGCCCGGGAGAGCCTTTGGCGGCCGGTAACGTAATGACTTGCCGGATAGACGGTAAGATGCCCCAATCGATGCTTTACCCTCCCCCGGAGGGGGTCGATGACGGTAATACCCTCAATCGTGTCGCCGAAGTAATCGATCCTCACCGCCTCTTCTTCCTCATAGGGAGGAAAGATCTCCACCGTATCTCCCCGAACCCGGAAGGTGCCGCGATGGAAATCGATATCGTTTCTCATGTACTGCATCTCCACGAGCTTGAGGAGCAAAGAATCCCGTGGGAAATCGAGGCCTGTCATGAGTCTCAAGGACATGCCTCCGTACTCCTCCGGCGCTCCTATACCGTAAATGCAAGAAACGCTCGCTACAATAATGACGTCCCGCCTTTCGAGGAGGGCATACGTTGCGCGGTGCCTTAGCTTATCTATCTCCTCGTTGATGGAGGAATCCTTCTCGATGTATGTATCCGTGGCCGGCAGGTAGGCCTCCGGCTGATAGTAATCGTAGTAGCTGACAAAGTACTCAACAGCATTGTCAGGGAAGAGGGTCTTAAACTCCCCGTAAAGCTGGGCCGCCAGGGTCTTGTTGTGGGCAATGACCAAGGCAGGCCGCTTGACAGCATTGATGACGTTGGCAATGGTAAACGTCTTCCCCGAACCTGTAACCCCCAGCAGGACCTGATGGGGTAGCCCTTTCTCGAGGCCGCGCACCAAGGCCTCTATCGCCTGGGGTTGATCCCCCTGGGGATAAAATTCGCTTACAAGATGAAAATCACCCATATTTTTCGACCGCACCGCTCAACTGCCCGCAGGCGGCAAGAATCTCCGCCCCGTGGCTCGCCCGCAAGATGGCCGTATAATGATGATCGAGAAGTACCTGCTGAAAATTCCGGATGGCCTCTGGCGAAGGGGTACGGAAGGGGCTACCGGGGTATTCGTTGAAGGCGATGAGATTGAGCTTGCAGCGGATACCTTTAAGGAGGCGGGCGAGTTTACGTGCTTCCTCAGGCGAGTCGTTCACCCCTGCCATGAGGATGTACTCGAAGGTAATCATCCGGCGACCGGGCATGGGGTAGTTGCGACAGGCATGTAGAAGCTCTTCTATGGGGTAGCGCCTGTTTATGGGCATAAGTTCATCTCTCAGCCTGTCTTCCGGGGCGTTGAGGGAGACGGCGAGGTTAACACACACCTCCTCGCCCAGACGCAAGATCTCGGGCACGAGACCACAGGTAGATACCGTCATGCGTCGAGTGGAGAGACCCAGGCCATGATCGTCCGTCAGGTTCTTAACGGCCTTGACCGTTTCTTCATAGTTATCCAGGGGTTCCCCCATCCCCATGAGCACCACATTCCTCACCTTCTTCCCTTCCTCCGTCCGACGCCGCATCTGGAGGAGCTGCCCCGTAATTTCTCCTGCTTTAAGGTTGCGTTTGAATCCTTGAGCCCCCGTGAGGCAGAAGCGACAACCCATCCGGCAACCGACCTGGGTGGAGAGGCAGGCGGTCCAGTGATTCCTCCCCGGTATCAATACCCCTTCCACATGTAAACCGTCTTCCAGGCGGAAGAGGAGCTTCGTCGTCCCGTCTTGGGCCCGCTTCATACGCACCACTTCCGGGTCTTGAAGGGTGGCAAGGTCGTCGAGATAGGCCCTTACTTCCCGGGCCAGGTTCGTCATCTCATCGAAGGTGAGGGCACCAGCCTGGTACATCCAACGCATGATCTGCCGTGCCCGGTACCTTTCCTTCCCGAGGTCAGAGATAAACGCCTCCAGCTCGGGCAGGGTCATGTCCTTCAGGCGCGTTTTTCCCTGTACCCTCATTCCTCGATGATGGCCACCGGCCGGCACCAGCCCGCCGATGCCCCTTTGACCTTGATGGGGAAACAGCATACGGTAAAACCGAAGGGCCTGCCAATGGCGGAAAGATTCGCCATCTTTTCCATATGACAGTAGCCGATGTCGATCCCGGAAAAATGGGCTGCCCACACGACCCTCGGATCGCCGGTTTTCTTGAACTCCTCGGCAAGGAAGGGCAGGGGGCGATCCCAACTCCAGGCATCGATACCCACGACCCGAACACCCCGTTCCGTGAGGTAAAGGGTACTCTCCCTCGTCATACCGGCCCCCGTGAAGAGGTATTCCGGCGTGCCCCACGCCTTATCGGCCCCCGTTTGAATGAGCACGATGTCCAGGGGCTTGAGTTCGTAGCCGAGGTTCTTTAACGCCTCCTCCACTTCCCGGGCCGTGATGCCTTCCCCGTCCCGCTTGTGGCGAAAATCGAGCAATACCCCATCCCCCATGCACCACTCGAGGGGAATTTCATCGATGGTGAGGGCCCTTTTCCCCCCATCCTGGGTGGGATGGTAGTGATACGGTGCATCCAGATGGGTCCCACTGTGCGTACCCAGGGTGACCGTTTCTGTCGCCCACCCCAAGCCCCCCGGCAGGTGACAGGGTTCTAGGCCGGGGAAAAAGGACTGCATCTGGACCGCCCCTTCTTCATGGCGCCGGTATTCGATTTCCGGAATCATGCCCGGTGGATCGGAAGGAAGCCCCGCTTCGATAGCGATGCTCAGATCTACTATTCTCCTCACGACCTCATCTCCCTCACATGTTCCATGATCTTTTCCATGGTGGGGCCCGCGAGTCCTCGATAGACTATATCTGCAATGGCATCGCAAGTTGTGGCATCCCGGTTTATAATGGCGAGAAACGCCCCGTTGTCCTTCGCCACAACGGGTAGCTGAGCGGCGGGATGGACGACGAGAGAAGAACCTATACAGATGAAGAGCTCTGCCGCCGCGGCTCGGCGGAAGGCTTCCGCCGTCTCCCTTTCCGGCATGGGTTGGCCGAAGGCCACCGTCGCCGGTTTGAGTAACCCCCCGCAATCGTTACAGCGGGGCACCTTTTCCCCTGCCGCCAGGCGCGCCTCTATTTCATCCCGTTCATACCTCTTTGCGCAGGTAAGGCACAAAACGTACATCACGGTACCGTGGATCTCGATCACCCGTTCCGGCGAGTTCCCCGCCTTAAAATGAAGCCCGTCGATGTTCTGGGTGATGAGGCAATCGAGCAACCCCATCTTCTCCATTTCGGCAATGGCGAGATGGGCCGCATTGGGCAGAGCCGACTTTATCAGGGCATAGATCTCACGACCTAACTGCCAGTATTTTTCCCGAGCTCGTTCACTGGCAAGGAAGTTCTGGTAAGTGAATTCTTCCGGGTCGAACCGGGTCCAGATGCCACCGGGGCTGCGAAAATCGGGGATCCCTGATTCGGTGCTCAAACCCGCCCCTACGAATACCACGGTGCGGCGAGACCCTAAGATTTTCTCGGCAATTTGTTTTAAAACTTCCTCCTTGCCCACCTTTTGCCCTCCTTCATTCTTCCCCTGTCAGTTTTTCCCTCAATCGGCGAGCGATTTCCGCCATGAACTCCTCCGTGTTCACCTGGCGATTATTTGGGGATGGCCGGGCCACGGCGATAAGGTCTCCGGTCATGATTCCCGCCTCGATCGTATCCTTGGCGGCCTCCTCGAGGGCCTCGGCAAATTTCATCACCTCCGGCGTCCCATCCATCTCCCCTCTCTTTCTCAATCCCCCCGTCCAGGCAAAGATGAGGGCCATGGGGTTGGTCGACGTCGGCTCCCCTTTCAGGTGGCGATAGTAGTGCCTCTGCACGGTCCCGTGGGCCGCCTCGTATTCGTAACAGCCGTAAGGTGAGACGAGCACGGACGTCATCATGGCAAGGCTTCCTACCGCAGAGGCTACCATGTCCGACATGACATCCCCATCGTAATTCTTGAGGGCCCAGAGAAAACCCCCTTCCGACCTCACCACCCGCGCTACGGCATCGTCTATGAGGGTAAAGAAGTACTCTATTCCGGCTTTCTCGAATTTTTCCTTCCAGGTAAGCTCATATTGGCGGTCGAAGATCGAGCGGAAGTAGGCATCGTAAGTGCCGGAAATGGTATCCTTTGCACTAAACCAGAGATCCACCTTTCTTTCGTAGGCATAGGAAAAACAGGCCTGGGCAAAGCCCCAAATGGATACGGCCGTGTTATGGAGGCCCTGGATGATACCTTCCCCTTGGAATTCGTGGATGGTTTTTCGAAGGGGAGGGGAACCATCCGCCGGGCTGAAAACCATCTCCGCCTTGCCGGGAGAGGAAATATGCATCTCTGCCGCACTGTAGACGTCTCCGTAGGCATGCCGCCCGATGATGATGGGCTTTTTCCACGTCTTAATGAAGGGTTCGATATTTTTCACCAAGATGGGCTCCCGGAAAATGGTGCCGTCCAAGGCCGCCCGGATGGTCGCGTTAGGGCTGGGAAGCTTGCGTTTGAGACCGTACTCCCGAACCCGATCATCCGTCGCGGTTATGGTGGCGCACTTTACGGCCACTCCGTATTTGCGCGTCGCCTCGGCGGCAGCCAAGGTTACTTCATCGTTCGTCTCGTCCCGGTGTTTCACGTGAAGGTCGAAGTACTTTAGATCCACGTCGAGGTAGGGCAGGATGAGTTTTTCCTTGATCATGTGCCACATGACCCGGGTCATCTCATCGCCATCCATCTCCACCAAGGGACTTTTTACCTTGATCTTTTCCCTCATCTTCTCCTCATATTCAGGGCCCCACCGGCCATAATTAATCTTTTCTCCCTCTCCGTCAAGGTGTAACCGACAGGGAAGGAAAAACCCCGGGTTAAGTTCTCCACCACTATGGCACGGGAGGTCTGAAGGCACTCTCTCACCTCCCGCAGGGAAAGTTCATCCCCTTCCTCTATTCGTTGGTAATCCTCCTCCCGTTCGAACGTCAGGGGAAGGATGCCGAAATTGACGAGATTGGCCGCGTGAATCCTCTCAAACGACCGGGCAATGACCGCCTTTACCCCCAGATACATGGGACAGATGGCGGCGTGTTCCCGGGATGACCCCTGACCGTAAGAAAGGCCCGCCACTATTATATTGGCCTTTCCCCTTTCTTTTACGGCCTTGGCCCGGGCGGCAAAGGATGAATCTATGACTTCAAAGACGTAATCGGCGTACCTGGCAATGTTGGAACGGTACTTCATCCGTTCTCCCCCGGGGATGATATGGTCCGTCGTAATCTTATCCCCCAACTTGATGGTGACCACCCCGGAGATGTTAGAGGCGAGGGGTTCGTTTACGGGAGGTTGCCCGATGTTGGGTCCCCGGATTATTTCGATCTTTTCCCTCTCCTCCGGCGGTCGAGGGGGGATCATGAGCCCGTCATCAACGGGAAAGCGATCGGGTACCACTACCTGGGGATAGGGAATATCCGTATCCCGCGGATCCGTGATTCGGCCTGTGATCGCCGATACGGCCGCCACCTCCGGGCTTACGAGATAAACCAGGGCATCCTTCGTGCCCGAGCGTCCGAAAAAATTTCGATTCGAGGTACGCAAGGAAACACCACCGGAAGGGGGACTCTGGCCGATGCCGATGCAAAAACCGCAGGCGCTCTCCATAATCCTCGCCCCCGCTTCGAGCAGGGGGGTGAGGTAACCGTCCCGGGCGATTGCCATGAGAACCTGACGTGAACCGGGGGCGATAACGAGGCTCACCCAGGGCTTCACCTTTTTGCCCCGAAGAATTTCTGCCACAGTCGCGAGATCCTTGTAGGAAGAATTCGTACAACTCCCAATGCATACCTGATCCACCTTCACGGAACCTATTTCCCTGATGGGACGCACATTGTCCGGGCTATGGGGACAGGCGGCAAGCGGCTCCAATGTCGTTAGGTCAATGCCCAATACCCGATCATAGGACGCATCGGGGTCGGCATGCAAAGGGAGCCAATCCTCCGCCCGCTTCTGGGTGTGAAGGAACCCCTTCGTCACCTCGTCACTGGGGAAAACTGAGGTCGTCACCCCCAATTCTGCCCCCATGTTGGTAATGGTGGCCCTTTCCGGCACGCTCAAATGAGAGACCCCTTCCCCCCCATATTCCAATACCCATCCCACATTGCCCCGGGTCGTAAGCATCCTAAGTAAATGGAGGATCACGTCCTTGGCGGAAACCCAGGGTCTTAACCGTCCATGGAGATTCACCCGGGCAATCCGGGGATAGGCAAAATAGAAGGGCTCCCCCGCCATGGCCAGGGCTACATCCAACCCTCCCGCCCCAATGGCAAGCATCCCCAAGGCCCCCGCTGTGGGCGTATGCGAATCGGAACCGATGAGGGTCTTGCCCGGCCGACCGAATCTTTCCAGATGTACTTGGTGACAGATGCCGTTTCCGGCCCGGGAAAAATAGATACCGTATTTCTCTGCCACACTTTGAAGGTACCGATGGTCATCGGCGTTTTCGAATCCCAACTGAATGGTGTTATGGTCTACGTAACTGACGGAAAGCTCCGTTTTCACTTCCGAGACCCCTATGGCTTCGAATTCCAAATAGGCCATGGTTCCCGTGGCATCCTGGGTGAGCGTCTGGTCAATCCGGATTCCCACCTCTTCCCCCGGACGACACACACCAGAAATGAGGTGCCCCTTAATCAGCTTTTCGGTAACGGACAAGCCCATGAAAAACTACAAAAAAACGCCCCGGAAGGGCGTTTTTCCTCCCTTAAATTTTTTACGTTACGTCTTATCGTCCTCTTCCTTAACCTCTTCTAACAGGCGGACGGCCTTTACAAACCTTTTGCTGTAGTATGGCGCATCCAACCTATCGATTCTCACCTGTCTCGATCCCCTGGTGGACGAGGCATGGATGAACTGGTTATTGCCGATATAGATACCCACATGTCCGAACGGGCGGCGGGTGTTGAAGAAAACGAGGTCCCCTTCCTTTAACTCGCCCTTTTCTACCCTCACCCCTACCTGCGCCTGTTCATAAGCCGTTCGCGGCAACTGAACATCAAAAATCTGATAAATGCGGCGCACAAAAGCCGAGCAATCGAGGCCTCTTAAGGAATCCCCTCCAAAGCGATAGGGGGCGCCGAGAAAACTCTTTACCACCTTGACAAAAAGGGAACGTTCATAGGGGCTGTTCCACTTCCCCAGGGGAACGGACGACTCTTTGAGCCACTTGTCGCTGATGGCGGGCGGCGTTCCTTCTTCCAGGGCCTCGTCCTCTTCGTCTTCCAATTCTTCCTGAACTACTTCCTTGGCCTTGGCCACCTCCACGGGACGGCGGACGATGAGCGTTTCGCCTACCTTTAGCCGATTCGATTTCAGATGATTGAGTTCTTTGAGTTGGGCAACCGTCAAACCGAACTTACGAGCAATGGTGTTAAGCGTATCTCCCCTTTTTACCTTATAGCTGACCACATGTTGGCTTGCTTCTTTTTTTACCGTCTCCTTCTTCTGACCGTTTCCGGGAATGATGATTACCTGCCCCACCTTTAGGTTGTGGGAATTCGACATATGGTTGGCATGTTTGATGGCCAGGGCATCGACATGGAACTTCTTGGCAATCGTAAGCAGGCGGTCACCTTTCCTTACCTTATACTGGATGTCCGCCCGAGCCTGGCCCGGCAAAACGAAGGATAAGAACAGGACGATTAGCCCCATCCATAGGAATATCCGCCGTTCCATCATGAGTACCTCCTTTTCTCACGTAGGGAGTATCCCCATTTATTAACGGTGCACAGAATCCCATCATGGATGTTCCTGTCTGCACACGGATGGGAAGAAGCATTACAGGAAAAAAAACCGTCTGTCAAAAAATTTTTTTAGTTTTTTTGAGAAAATCACCATATTCGCTTGAAATCATTGCATTTTATGCCCTCTTTTCCACCTGGCAAACCCCTCGAGAACAAAAGAAGAGATAAGCCCCCAGACAAAGCCGTTACCTGCGATGGGGCGCCAAGCGGGAGAAATCCCGGATAAAAAAGAAGGGGAAAGAAAGGAAGAAATCATAGCTACTATGACGGGGACGATCACCAAAAGCCCCCGGTCAAAATCCATCTCCCTTTCTTCCTCCCACCACATGGTAATTCCCATCTGTACTTGGGCTCCTAACAGATAGGCCAGGACGGCACCGATTACGGGGGTGGGGAGATAGCCGATGAACATGATGGTGCCCGGAGAAAGGGAAAGGGCAACAAGCAGTCCCGCCGTTATCAACAAAGGGTAGCGAGAAGCGCAGCGGGAAGATGCGATCACCCCCGGGGAAAGGGAGTAATTCACAGGCCCGATGACGCCGAAAACCCCCGAAACTATATTGGCGAGGCCCGTTACGGTGAGGGACCGAGAGAGTCGCGTCTCTTCTCTTTGGGGGTGCAGAAGCTCATTGACCGATTGGACAGACCCTACATCGTTTATCGTAAGGGCAAAAAAACAGAAAAAGAAGGAGACAAAAACGCCGAAATCAAAAACACAGGGCTCGTCTCCGAAAGAGAAAAAGTTCAGGGAAAACATACGATGGGCAGAGTCAACGGATAGCCCCCCGGGAAAGAGGAGATAGTAAATGATACTTGCCCCGACCATAACCCAGATGATCACCGTTTGGCGCGCGATCCCCCTTAGGACCCCATGCAAGATGACCGTGGATATGATAACCAGAAGGGTAAAGAGGAAGGTAAAGAAGGCGTGACCTCCCGACGGATGGATGAGTTTAATGACTGTCGGCATGAGGGAGACGGCGATGAGAAAAATAATGGTCACCACTACCCGATGGGTGAAGAAACGTCGCACATAACGAAAGGCCCCTGTCACACCGAGCATAAAGACCACCCCACCCCCGGCCATAATGGCCGTATAGGCCGCCTCCGGGCGAGCCCCGGAACCGGCGAGCCCCACCAAAAGGGCAGTCGAGGGGCCTACCACCAAAGGCAGCCCATGCCCCCAGAGGATCTGCACACACATGGTTACCCCCATGACAAACACGAGTCGCTGTAAGTAAATAATCGAGCTTATCGCCGGCGCCCCGTGAAATTCGCTTGTTACCTTCCCTAAGATAACGATAATGGGAATGGCCACGACGAACCACTGAAGGCCATTGAAAAAAGTATCTTTCCAGGGGGGAAGATCGTCCAGGTGGTACCGCAGTTCCATGATTTTTTCATGGCACATATTTTTCAACCTTGTCAAATAAAGGTGAGAAACTTAAATTGAGGCCATCAGGTTTTACAGAGAAAAGATGAAACGAATCCTTCGCTACGTAGTCTTGATCATCCTCACCCTCGTCGTGGGGCAGATCGCCCTTTACCTGGTCTATCCGGACGTCTCCAAACTGAAGTGGCGGAACCCTAAAAAAACGGCCTTCATGGAATTCAGGGAAAAACAGTGGGCCCGGGAGGGAAAGAAAAAAAGGATCGTCCATATCTGGGTACCTCTGGCCCGGATTTCCCCATATGCCGTCAAGGCGGTCATAATTGCGGAAGACGATAAGTTCTGGCGTCACGAAGGCTTCGACTACGAGGCCATTCAAAAGGCGCTGGAAAAAGACTTAAAAAAGAAGACCTTTTCGGCGGGAGGGAGTACTATAAGCCAGCAACTTGCCAAGAACCTGTTCCTCTCGCCGGAAAAAAACATCACCCGAAAGATCAAAGAAGCTATCCTCACGTGGCGGCTGGAAAGAAATTTGTCAAAAAGGAGGATCATCGAACTGTACCTAAATTACGTCGAATGGGGCGACGGTACCTTTGGGATCGAAGCAGCCGCCCGCCGCTACTTTGGAAAATCGGCAGCAGAGCTTACGGCCCTGGAGGGGGCAAAACTGGCCGCCGTCCTCCCCAATCCCCTGAAATACAACCCCTTGAGCGAATCAGGCTACGTGGCCAAAAGGGCGGAGAGAATATACCAGATCATGGTGAAAAGAGGCATCGTGATACCCGACTATGAAGAGGTGCTAAAGAGCCCGCCGGCACCCGAAGAGCCGAGCGAGACGACCGAACCTCCGCCGGAGGAGGAAAAGGTCCCGAATTGACATGTCCCGCCCAGGGATGTTAGAAGGAAACATCAACGAAGAGGAGGTTTCATATGGCGGAAGCGTATCGGGCTATCCCGCTCACAGAAAAGGTTTTTTGGGTGGGGGCCATAGACTGGAATCTGCGCGATTTCCACGGTTACACCACCCATCGGGGAAGTTCCTACAATGCCTATCTCATCCTGGCCGACAAGATCACCCTCATCGATACGGTTAAAAAACCCTTCAAAGAAGAACTTCTTTCTCGTATCTCTTCCGTGATCGACCCGCGCCGCATCGAGGTTATCATTTCCAACCATTCCGAGATGGACCACAGCGGCTGCCTGGAAGAACTGATCAAGGAGTTAGCACCGAAGGAGGTATACGCCTCGCCCATGGGGGTAAAGACGCTCCAGGAAATATCGCCCACCCTAAACGAGGTCAGGCCGGTATCCGACGGGCAGAAGCTTTCCTTAGGAAACATGACCCTCTCTTTCTGGGAGACCCGGATGCTTCACTGGCCCGATAGCATGATCTCCTACTTGCACGAGGAAGAGATCCTCTTTTCTCAAGACGCCTTCGGCATGCACCTCGCCTCTCAGGAAAGGTTTGCCGATGAAATAGAGGCGAGCATCCTCGATTTCGAGGCGGCTACCTATTATGCCAACATCCTCTTGCCTTTTTCTCCCTTGGTCCTAAAGCTCATCAATCGTGTGGCCTCTTCCGGCCTTACCTTCCGCCAAATTGCCCCGGATCACGGACCCATCTGGCGCAGGGACGTAAACAAGATCATAGAGAAATACCGGAAGTGGGCCATCCAGAAACCTACCATGAAGGCCGTCATCGCCTACGGCACCATGTGGAAGAGCACGGAAAAAATGGCCAGACACATCGCCGAGGGCCTGGCCTCGAAAGGGGTCAAGGTGGCCGTCATGTCGTGCGACGTCTTCCACCGAAGCGATATTATCTACGAACTCCTCGAAAGCGGCGCTTTCCTTGTGGGTACCTCGACCCTAAACAACCACATGCTCCCGGCCGTTGCCGACGTACTCACCTACGTCAAGGGTCTAAGACCTCAAAATCTCGTGGGGGCCGCCTTCGGTTCCTACGGTTGGAGCGGAGAGGGTGCCCTGCAGGCAAACGAAATCCTGAAGGAGATGAAGGTGGAGGTGGGGGAAGAACCCATCCGGGTAAAGCACGTACCGGCGGCCTTTGATCTCCTCGCCTGCCGTGAATTGGGAGAGAGATTGGCCATCACCCTTGAGAAAAAAGTAAAAGAAAACGGCTAAGAGGCGCGCGATGAAAAGGCCGATCTGTCACTTCTGCGGATATAGTTATGATCCCGCCCCGGGGGTCCCGGAAGCAGTTATTGCGGCCGGCGCGGCCTTTAACCGGGTAGATCCCGTTGGCGATAGATAGAAAGACGCCTCTTTAACTGAATAGGCGTAGGAGAAATACCATGACAAAAGTGGAAGAAGCCCTTCATCAAGCATACACGGGAGAAGCGAAGGCGGCCCTGAGACTTAAGCTATATGCCGAAATTGCAGCCAAAGAGGGCCTGCCCCAAATAGCCAAGCTCTTTTCCGTCATCGCCTTTTCCGAAGAAATCCACGGCAAAAGGGCCCTAAAACTCCTCAAGGAGGCAAGGTCAACGGAGGATAATCTGAAGGCGAGCTTCGAATCGGAGGCATCGGTGGCGGAGGTAGCCTATGGCAACTTCGTCAAGATTGCCGAAGCCGAAGGGAATCGGGCGGCCGTGCTACACTTCAGCCAGAGCCGGGACGTGGAAGAGATCCATGCCAAACTCTACAAAGAGGCTATGAACCACCTCCTGGAAGAAAGGGAGACAACTTATTACGTATGCACCGTATGTGGCTACGTCTCCGATGGTTTGTTACCCGAGGAATGCCCCATTTGCAACGCTAAAAAGGACCTTTTTATTGAATTCGCCTAAGGTTAAAAGGGGGTTAGGGCGTGAAAATACTCGTCGTTAGATGGCTCATACTCACGGCCGCCATTATCGTAGCCTCCTACCTCATAGAAGGAGTGAAGGTGGCAGGTTTTTCCTCGGCCCTGTTGGCAGCGGCGGTTTTGGGCATCTTGAACGTCCTTCTGAAACCCCTCCTCATCGTCCTCACCCTCCCCATCAACCTCCTCACGCTGGGACTGTTCACTTTTATCATCAATGCCTTTCTTCTCAAGATGACGACGGGCGTCATTTCGGGCTTCGAGGTGCAGGGCTTTTGGGCTGCCATCTTAGGGGCCATTGTCATCAGCCTCGTGAATTGGGCCCTTTCCATTCTCATTCCCGATCGGGGATAAAATGAGTCAAGACGGTCTCACGCCGGCCATGAAGCAATACGTCGCCCTCAAAGAGCGATACCGGGATTGCATCCTCCTCTTCCGGATGGGCGATTTCTATGAGATGTTTTTTGACGATGCCATCGAGGCCTCCCGCCTCCTCGAAATAACCCTAACCAGCCGGGATAAAAATAAGGAAGACGCCGTACCTCTATGCGGATTTCCCTACCACGCGGCCGGCTCCTACATCGCGCGCCTCATCGAGAAGGGGTACAAGGTAGCCGTCTGCGAACAGTTAGAGGATGCCCGCCTGGCCAAGGGCATCGTCAAGAGGGACGTGGTGAGGGTCATCACGCCCGGTTGCGTAGTGGACACAGATACCCTCGAAGCCAAAGACAACAACTTCCTCGCCGCCTACTATCAAAACCATCACCGGGAAGCCTTTGCCTTCATCGACATTTCGACGGGTGAATTTTACGTGGCTGACCTGAATCTCCCTGTGCGGCTCCAAGATTTTACCGCCCTCAGGGTAAGGGAAATACTCCTTCCGGAAGGAGCAGACGAATCACCTGTCAGGCACCTCTGGGAATCGGCCCTGATAAATCGCCTGGACGCCGGGTACTTTTCCGAAGAGAAGGCCGACGAGTACCTGCAAAGATACTTCTCGTCCGAGGCCCTCGCGGCGGTCAACCTCCAGGGAAGGCCGTGGCTTACCCCCCCGCTTACGGCCGTTCTTAGATACGTGGAAGAAACCCAGAAAGACCGCCTCCTGCATATAAACCGCCTGCAGGAATTTAAACTCGCCGAGCACATGATTCTTGACAGCACGTGCCAGGCCACGTTAGAGCTCTTTTCCACCTTACAGGAGGGCAAGAGAAAAGGCGCCCTCATCCATCTCCTGGATGAAACGGTAACCGCCATGGGTGGCCGAAGGCTCAAGTGGTGGCTCCGTTCCCCTTTGACCGATCCGGCTCGTATCCGTGAACGCCTCGATGCCGTGCGGGAACTAAAAGAGAACAACATCCTGCGCCAAGACTTAAGGCGCCACCTCAGTCAAATCTATGATTTGGAAAGGCTGGCGGGGAAAATCGGCCTGGAAGTGGCGACGGCAAGAGACTTAATCGCCCTCAAAAACTCCCTTTCTTCGCTGCCCGCCATCAAAAAGCTGCTTGAGCCGATGGCAGCCCTCCTCCTTTCCGCCATCCGACAGGGCATAGACGAAATGGGCGACCTTTACGAAAAAATCCATCGGGCCCTGGTGGACAATCCCCCCTCAAGCCTCCGGGAAGGGGGCCTGATTCGGGAAGGTTACTCGCAAGAGCTGGACGAACTCATCGCCATCTCTCGAGACGGCAAGGCCGGCATCGCCGCCCTGGAAGAAAAGGAACGTAAGAGGACGGGTATCTCTTCCCTCAAGGTGGGCTACAACTCCGTTTTCGGTTATTACCTCGAAGTAACGAAGGCCAATGCCCATCTCATCCCCGCCGATTATGTAAGAAAGCAAACCCTCGTCAATGCCGAAAGGTACACGAATCAAGCCTTAAAAGAATACGAGCACAAGGTCCTGACCTCCGAAGAGAGGCGTAAATCATTGGAGTACGAGCTCTTCGTTGCGATACGCAAGGAAATGGCAAACCACATCCGGCGCCTTCAAAAGACCGCCTCTCATCTGGCCGATCTCGACGCCCTTGCCTCCCTTTCAGAAGTGGCGGAAAGGTACGACTACACCTGCCCCATCGTGAACGACGGCCCCACCATATGGATCAAGGACGGTAGACACCCGATGGTAGAACAAATGATGAGGGGCGAGCGGTTCGTACCGAACGATGCCCTCCTCGACCGTGAGAAAAACAGGTTCCTCGTCATTACAGGTCCCAACATGGCGGGCAAATCCACCTACATCCGCCAGGTAGCCCTGATAACCATCATGGCCCAGATGGGCAGTTTCGTTCCGGCCGCCGAGGCCATAATCGGCGTCGTCGACCGGGTATTTACGCGCATCGGGTCGGCGGACAACCTCTCGGGGGGGCAAAGTACCTTTATGGTAGAAATGATGGAAGTAGCCCACATTTTACGGCATGCGACCCCCCGGAGCCTCATCATACTCGACGAAGTAGGGCGGGGGACGAGCACCTTCGACGGTTTCAGCATTGCCTGGGCGGTGGCCGAATATATTTCCGACCCGGAGAGATTGGGCGCCCGCACCCTCTTTGCCACCCACTATCACCAACTCATCGAATTGGCCCGATACCGGCCTGGCGTAAAGAATTACAACATCGCTGTCCGTGAATGGGGTGATAAAATTGTATTCCTCCACAAGATCATGGAAGGAGGCACCAGCCGCAGCTACGGCATCGAAGTGGCTAAGCTGGCGGGGCTACCCGACGAAATCATAGCCCGGGCCAAAGAGGTGCTTTCCCGCATGGAACAAGAAGAAATAGAAAGTACCCATCGCTATAAGACGCGCCAACGTTCAAGAGAGGAAGGACCGGGGAAGGACCAACTTTCCTTGTTCATGACGGAGACGGAACGCATTGGGGAGGAGATAAAGGAACTCCAGCTCAATAGTCTCACTCCCATCGAAGCCCTCAATATGATAAACGCATGGCAGACACGCCTCAAAAAGAAAGAGAAAGAGGAAAAGACTTGAGCGGACGTTATGTCATCGCATTTCGGATGAGGACACTAAGCGTCTCCGGGGAACTCCTCATTGCGGATGTACCGTCTTTCATGAGGGAAGTGGAGGACCTCATCGCCCGCCAAAACATAACCAGCCTAAGAATAGACTTAAGTGAGCTAAGAAGGGTAGATAGCGCGGGGGCCTTATCTTTTGTCCACTTGGAAGAAGAAATGCGAAAAAAATCTGTGGACATCACTATTACGGGCCTGAGCGAAGACGTAAGGCGCGTGTTTAACCTTGTAGACAGGACGGCCATTCACCTTCCCCCCCTCCATGAGGCAGAAAGACGGGCCTCCATCTTCGAGGCCATGGGTAACCTCTGTTTAAAGATGGCCCACGATTTCTACACCATTCTTACCTTCGTGGGGGAACTCATCATATGCCTGCCCTATTGCTTATTCCACCCCCGTTCTCTTAGATGGGGAGACATCCTCCTCAACATGAGACGCACAGGCGCAGACGCCCTGCCTATCGTGGGGCTTTTGAGTCTGCTCATCGGTCTCATTATGGCCTTCATGTCTTCTTTGCAACTGCGACAATTAGGGGCCAATATCTACGTGGCATCTCTCGTGGGTATCGCCATTGTGAAGGAGCTCGGCCCCATGATGACGGCCATCATCGTGGCGGGCAGATCCGGCTCTGCCTTTGCCGCAGAAATAGGCACCATGATCGTGAACGAAGAGGTGGACGCCTTAACGACCATGGGTTTTCATCCCATCCGCTTCCTTGTCGTTCCCAAGATCATCGCCACTTCCATTGTGGTGCCTCTGCTTACCCTCTATGCCATGATGTTCGGCATTATTGGAGGGCTCCTCGTGGGTATGATCGGCCTCGACATCACGCTCACCACTTATCTCCGGGAATCTTTTCGGGGCGTTGAGCTGTGGGACGTGATAACGAGTCTCATAAAAGCCCTCACCTTTGCCCTCCTCATCGCCAGTATCGGCTGCCATCGTGGATTTCAGGTTACGGGAGGCGCGGAAGCGGTGGGAGAGGCCACAACCTCTGCCGTCGTTACCTCCATCTTCCTCATCATTGCCGCCGATGCGGCCTTTGCCGTCTTGCTTCACTACATAGGGTGAAGATGTGGAAAACGTGATTGTCGTAGAAAACCTGACCGCCGCCTACGGAGACAATGTCATCCTCAGGAATGTAAGCTTCCAGGTAAAAAGGGAAAAGATCTTTGCCATCGTCGGCGGGAGCGGCTGCGGCAAGTCCACCCTGCTTAAGTATCTCATTGGTCTCTTACGTCCGGCCGAAGGTCGTGTGATAGTGGACGGCATTGATATGGCAACGGCCGATGACGAAACCATTAACGCCTGCCGGAGAAAGTTCGGCGTCCTCTTCCAATCGGGGGGGCTCATCGGGTCCATGACCTTGGCGGAAAATATCGCTCTTCCCTTGAAGGAAGCGGGCCGCTTTCCCCATCCTTTTTTCACCCACCTAATCAGGGCAAAACTCGGCATGGTAAATCTCACGGGGTACGATAACCATTACCCTGCCGAATTGTCGGGCGGCATGAAAAAGCGGGCGGGCCTCGCGCGGGCCCTCGCCCTGGACCCGGCCATTCTCTTCTTCGACGAACCCACGGCCGGCCTAGATCCGGTGACCGCCCGGGAGATCTACGATCTCATCTCCATTATCAACGAGGGCATGAAGACCACGATGGTCATCGTCACCCATGACCTGGAACTCATCTTTCGCCTGGCCCACGAGGTGATCCTCCTTCACAGCGAAGAAAAGGGTATCATCGCCCGCGGCACACCGAAAGAACTCGAGTCTTTTGCCCAGGATGGGCGTGTCCAAGCTTTCTTTCAGAGAAAATTGCCTTAAGGGGGAAAAAATGGCAAAAAAATATTCCCGGTTTCTCCTCGGGCTCTTCGTTACCTTCGGGCTTCTCTTGGGGCTCGTTCTTGTCATCTGGCTGGGGGCCGCCCGCTATTTCGAAAAGGGGGACCTTTATTCGGCTTACTTCGACGAATCCGTCCAGGGGCTCCAGGCCGACTCCAGTGTCAAGTACCGGGGGGTGGAAGTGGGGAGGGTCGTATCCATCGGGGTCGCCCCGGATCATCGGCTGGTGGAAGTGATAATGAAGCTGCGTCTGAAATTGGAAGAAAAAGAAAAAATCGTCGCCCAGCTCAAGACCGCCGGCATCACCGGTATCGTCTTCATCGAACTGGATAGGCTGGAAGGGGGAGAAAAGGTTACGGGTCGGGCCCTTACCTTCGAACCGCCCTATCCCGTCATCGTCACGAGGCCTTCCGATATCAAGCAGATTATGCAGGGGGTGGCGGAAATATACAATAAAATTAGGGCAGTAGATTTCGAAGGCGTAACGGAAGAATTCAAGCAGGCGGCCCGGGGCATCAATGCCTTCTTCGGCAATGAAAAACTCGCTCGTACCATTGAACATCTCGAAAACACGACCCGCAGCCTGGATGAAACCATGAAGAAAATAGATGCCATCATGGCTCAAGGGAAGGTCAATGACATCCTGGAGGAAACGGATAAGACCCTGGCCGAGGCGAAAAGTTTAATTAAAACGGTGCAAAGAGAAATAGAGGCCCTGAATATTGCCCAGAAGGGGGCGAAGGCAGACCGAATTCTGGAGAATTTCGACCGCGAGGGCCGTCGCCTGGGCGTACAGATGGAAACGCTCATAAAATCCCTGGAACAGACCACCAAACAGATGCGTCTTCTCTTGGAGAGAATGGAAGACAGCCCATCTTTTTTGTTGTTCGGCACACCCACAGAAAAGGAGCGATGACATGAAAAAATCACTGATCGCGATTTTCACCTTATCGGTCATTTACCTGCTATCCGGGTGTTTACCATCCCCCGCCCCTCCCCCCTCCACCATCCGTTACTACACGATCGATTATCCACCTCCGGCAGTCATGAAAAAATGGGAGTCGGAAACGACACTTAAGTTAGAGCAAATAACCTCCTCCCCTCCTTTTGACGCCCCGGAAATGATTTGGCAACACACACCCTACAGCCGAGAAATATCGAGACGCGAACGTTGGCAAGCCCGGCCGGAAACCATGGTCGCCAATCTGCTCCTCCGGGATTTGAGAAGTGCCTTCCCCAACCTGATCGTCTTTTCGAAGGAGGACTGGGAAGCGGCGAGATTCGTACTGGAAGGAAAGATAACGGAATTCCTCGGCTGGGAAAGGGAAGGCGGGCTCTTTGCCCGCGTTGCCCTCATGGTAACCCTGTTTGACACGCAAGAAAAGGAACCTCTCAAACGCACGGTCTTACAGAAGTCCTATGAGGCGCAGGAGAGGCTTTCCCATCGTTCACCCTTGGAAATGGCGAGGGGCACGAGCCTTGCCCTCGAAAGGTTGAATCGAGCCGTGCTGACCGACTTGGATAGGGTGATTTCCCAGCGCCTCAAGCCCTAATCGACCACTTTCTTCATGGCCCTGATGGCTACTTCAATCTGATCGTCCGTGGGCTCTCGGGTGGTGATGTATTGAAGCCATAACCCCGGCCAGCTCAGCCATCTAACCCAGGGCCAATTTTGGCGCCTCCCCGTAAACCGTAAAATTTCATAGGAAATGCCGGAAATTACGGGCAAGAGGGCCAACTTACCTATCACCCGGGTGAGAAAATCCGGGCGTCCAAGGAGAGAAAAGATGAGAATGGAAACCACCATAACCACCAAGATAAAGCTCGTACCGCAGCGGGGATGACGGGTAGAATACTTTTTCACTGCCTCTACGGTGAGCTCTTCCCCCGCTTCCCATGCAAAGACGGTCTTATGCTCCGCCCCGTGGTACATGAAGACCCGCCTCATATCGGCCATAAAAAGGGTGGAGACGAGAAAGGTAAGGAAGATGGCCAGGCGAATCATACCCTCGAAAAGGTTGAGCAGGATGGTACTTACCACGTAGGGCTTAAGGAGGGTAAAACAATAGGCGGGAATGGCCACAAAAAAAACGACCACGAGTAAGATGCTGATCAAAAGGGATAAGGGAAGCTCCCAGGTGGAGGGTTTCTTTTCCTCTTCCGTTAGGGCCACCTCGGCAGAAAACATGAGGGCTTTCATCCCTATGTACATCATTTCCAATAAGGTTACGAAGCCACGAACGAACGGAAGACCCAGGAGCCGATACCTCTTCGTTAAGGGCACGTAATTTCTTTCCTGAATGACGATCCCCCCTCCTGGGGCCCGAACAGCCGCAGCAATACGATGAGCATGCCTCATCATTACCCCTTCGATCAAGGCCTGTCCGCCGGCGATATCCTCTTTGTGCCTCTCCACCATGAGCGTTTCCTTTCCGTTACGGATGGAAATCAAAGGCATCACGCACCCAGTCGATCTCCACCTCTCCTTTTTCTTTCACCTTGACACCCACCACGTCAAAACGGGCCGGTTTGTCCTCCCAGCCTTTGCCCTTCAGGTAGAACAAAGCGAGACGGGAAAGACGTCTCTTCTTTCTCTCGTCCACACTCTCCAGGGGGGTCCCAAACCGGGTCGAACGCCGGGTCCTTACCTCCACGAATACCACGACGTTACCTTCCCGACCCACGATATCGAGTTCCCCCAGGGGGCAGTGAAAATTACGCTCCAGAATTTTCAAACCTTTCTGCTTCAAGAATTGGGCGGCCGCTTCCTCCCCCCTGAAGCCGGTCGCCGATTTGGATTTTTCCATGATTAGTCGAAGGGCAACTCCTGAGAATTATCGAGGCATTTCAGACAAAATGTCCAGCGATGGATCTTAGATAGCCCGTACTTTTCTATGGCGGCCCGATGCTCCTTGGTTCCGTATCCCTTGTTCCGGCTAAAATGGTAGTAAGGGTACTGTCGGTCGTAGATCTCCATGATCCAATCCCGGGAAACCTTCGCGATAATGGAGGCGGCCGCAATCGAGATGCTCAAGTTATCTCCCTTCACCACCGTTTCCTGCGGCAGGGGACAGGGTAGGCGACCATTGCCATCGATTAAGAGATAATCCGGCTGGACGGAAAGATCGTAAATAGCCTCATTCATCGCCATGAGGGTGGCTTTCAGCACGTTGACTTGATCGATCACCGAGGGCTCCACCACTCCCAGGCCGATGGCTACGGCTACGGATTGGATTTCCTCATAGAGGGCCTTTCTCTTTTGCGGGGACAATTGCTTGGAATCCTTTATGTCCGGATGATAATAGCCCACCGGGAGGATAACGGCGGCGGCCACCACGGGACCCGCCAGGGGACCACGCCCCGCCTCGTCTACGCCGGCTATGCGCGTAAAGCCCGCTCGGTAGAGGCGACCTTCGTAAAGGGTTCGGTCCAGTTCTGCCATCCGCTTTCCGGGGCGACTATTGGCCTAAAGCGGCTCTCCGTTGTTTTCAGTTCTTTCCTTCTTCCTTGATCCGCGCCTTCTTGCCTTTAAGTCCGCGCAGGTAGTAAAGGCGCGAGCGCCGTACGGCCCCTCTGCTCACCAACTCGATTTTTTCAATAACGGGCGAATGCAGGGGGAAGGTCCTTTCCACTCCTATCCCGTAAGAAATCTTCCTCACGGTAAAACTCGCGCGGTTAAAACCTTTTGTCCGACGGATAACCACCCCTTCAAAGACCTGAATCCTCTGCTTCTGACCCTCGATAATGCGCACGTAGACCTTCACATTATCACCCGCCTTGAAGGGGGGGATATCGGATCTCATATTTTCTTTTTCAATGACTTCCATGATGTCTGACATGTTCCAAACTCCTTCACTTTATTATCCCGTTACGAAAAAAGCCGATCGAGAATGATGGCCGCCGCACACCGCACCGAAAGGTGATTGTAACCGTTTACCCCGGTAATAGGCGGAAGCCGGTAATCGGCCTTCTGTACCATCTCTTCTGTAAGTCCCCAGCCCGTGCCGAAGATAAGGAGGAAGGGGTGCTTACTTTCTGCTGCCATGATCTTCTTCATGTCCCCGTAAGAGGTAACGCCTTCTTTCAAGCCCGCGCCGGTTGCACATACCCTGGGACTTGCCCCCACCAGTTGCTCAATATCTGCCAGACAATCTTTCAGTTCCGGCTTTACGTCGCAAAGGGAAAGGGCTTGCGCCCGCAACGGATTGAAACGGGCCCCGTAGCCTTCCGTCCAGTGCCTAATGAGCGTAAAGACGAGCTCCCGCTGGGCCTGAAGGGGGGTCACGATATAAAACCTCATGGCCCCGTAAGTGCGCGCCAGCCTCGATAGATCGTGAATATCCGCATTTACCACCGCCGTGGCGCAGATCTCACCTTTCCGGTTATACACGGGGTGATGGATCAGGGCAACGGCAAATCCTTTTCCGGTATCCATCCCAGGGATAGAAGCCAACTTATGTCCTCCGGCGAAAGCTCCGCCCGCTTTAACATCTCCGGTCGCCTCAGCAGGGTCCTCCTCAGAGACTCCCTTCTTCGCCAGCGCTTGATCTCTTCATGATGACCCGTTAAGAGCACCTCTGGCACCCTCCACCCCCGGTACTCAGCCGGGCGGGTGTACTGGGGATACTCCAACAGGCCGCAAGAAAAGGAATCCTCTACCACGGAAGCGGGATTTCCCACCACCCCGGGGATGAGGCGGGCCACGGCATCTACGAGCACCAACGCGGCCAGTTCCCCACCTGTCAGGACGTAATCACCGATGGAAACCTCCCGGGTAGCAAGATGTTCACTGATTCTCTCATCCACTCCCTCGTAGTGGCCGCAAATGATGACGAGGTGCTCACGTAAGGCAAGCGCCCGTGCCATCTCTTGATCGAACCTCTGTCCTTGGGGAGTCATGAGAATAATCTCTGCCGCCGGGGGAAGATGAAGGGCACTCAAAGCGCGATCCACCGGTTCTACCTTCATTACCATCCCCCCGCCCCCGCCGTACGGATAATCATCCGTCGTCCGCTGATTATCCGTGGCGTACTTTCTTATGTCATGGACCCTTATCCTTACGAGATCCCGCTCCTGAGCTTTCTTCAAGAGGCTCTCCCGTAAAGGGGACTCTAACATCCCGGGGAAGATGGTGAGGATATCGAAGGTCAAGACTGCCATGAAAGCCCTTTTAGGAAGTGCACGATCATCTTCCGCTCTCTTCTATCCACCCGCCGTACGCAATCGTAAGTACCGGGGATGAGCAACTCGCCTTTCTCCGACGTGCACACATACACATCGTTACTTCCCGTAGGGATGATGGACGTAATCTTCCCTAAGACCTCACCCGCTTCAGTCACCACTTCCATCCCCAGGAGCTCACACCAGTAATACTCTCCCTCCGGTAGGGGTTCCAGACACTCCATACGTGCCCACACGAGGCATCCTACCAAGGTTTGGGCCTCGTCGATATGCTTGACCTCCCCTATCTCTATGACGATGAAATCGCCCTGTCGGCGCCACTCACCGAGGATGAAAGGCCCTAACCTTTCTTCCTTACGGGTGAGGATCACCTCTCGCACGCGGCTCAGAACCTTCTCCGGCTCCGTCAGATAGGACCTAACCTTCAGACGACCCCGGAGTCCGTGGGGCTTTACAACTCTCCCTATTTCAAAGAACCCTTCCAACTACTCGATAATCTCAAGTACCGTCCGTTTACGGACCTTTGTCGAAGCCGCGCTTAAGATGGTACGCATGGCCTTCGCCGTCTTGCCTTGTTTCCCTATTACCTTACCCAAATCCTCTTTTGCCACTCTCAGTTCAATGACCGATGTCTGTTCGCCGACCACTTCCGAAACCTCGACCTGATCAGGATGGTCTACCAACGCCTGGGCTATATATTTGATTAGATCCTTCATCGCTACCACCTCCGCTGGATTTTTTTTCGCAAGGTAAAAAATTATCCGTTAACCCTTAACCCTTTCTTTTCCAAAATCTGAGAAACGATGGGGGTGGGTTTCGCCCCCTTGTCCAACCATTGTCGGATGCGTTCTTCTTTGATCACGACTTCGGACATGTCCTTCTGGGGATCGTAATGCCCTACCACTTCCAGGGAACGTCCATCCCGGGGTGACCGGGAATCCGCCACAATGAGCCGATAAAAGGGCCTTTTATGACCCCCCATTCTTGCAAGTCTGATTTTGACAGCCATCTCCGCTCTTTATCACCTCCTAAATATCATGTGCAATTTCGCATAACTTAGATACTTAACACAAATCGAAAGACATTAAAAGGGAAATTTGTGTCTCTTTAAAGCCTTCTTCCCCTCTTTGGTAGAGAGCCTTTTCATCATCTTCCTCAGTTCTTCATAGCTTTTCAAGACGCGATTTACGTCCTGAACGGTGGTGCCACTTCCCTTGGCAATCCTCTTTCTCCTTTCCCCGTCGATAATGTGATAGTTCAGGCGTTCCTTACGGGTCATGGAATCGATAATGGCGGTAACCTTCACGAGTTCCCGATCGTCTATGTCCAAATCTCCCAACCCTTTAAGCTTTCCCATCCCCGGAATCATGCCCAGAATCTCCCTTAAGGAACCCATCTTTCTAATCTGAGAAAGCTGCTCCCGATAGTCTTCCAAGGTGAACTCCTGCCGCTTCAGCTTTCTTTCCAGTTCCTGGGCCTTCTTCTCATCTACCTGGGCTTGCGCCTTTTCCACTAGGGTAACGATGTCCCCCATGCCCAAAATGCGGGAGGCCATCCGTTCGGGATGGAATACCTCCAAGGCCTCCGTCTTCTCCCCTACGCCGATGAACTTAATGGGTTTACCCATAACGGCTCGGAGGGAAAGGGCGGCCCCTCCCCGGGCATCCCCGTCCAACTTCGTCATGATGACGCCGTCAATTACGAGCAACTCATCGAACCTAAGAGCCACGTTCACGGCTTCCTGTCCCGTCATGGCATCGGCCACAAAGAGGATCTCCGCCGGATGAATAGCCTCTTTGATCTTCTTAAGTTCTTCCATCATTTCCATGTCGATGTGAAGCCTGCCTGCCGTATCGAGGATGAGAACCTCACATCCACGCCGGCGCGCCTCGCTTACGGCCTTTTCACTCATCTTTACGGGGTCATTTTCTCCCGGCAGGTCGATAACGCTCACCCCTGACGCCTGACCCAGCTGCCGAAGCTGCTCCCGCGCGGCCGGTCGATACACATCCACCGAAGTTACGGCGACACGCTTCTGTTGCTTTGTTAGGTGAAGGGCAAGTTTGATGGCGGTCGTCGTTTTTCCGCTCCCTTGCAAACCCACCAGCATAAGAGGCGCCGGAATACGATTTCCAAAGCGGATGTAACTCATGGTGCCACCCATGAGTTCCACGAGGCGATCATAGACGATCTTCACCACCTGCTGACCCGGCGTGATGCTGTCGAGGACCTCTTTCCCTACGGCCCTTACCCGAACGTCCTCGATGAAATCCTTAACGACGCGGAAATTCACATCCGCTTCCAGCAGGGCCATCCTTATCTCCCGCAGGGCCTCATTTACCGTCTCTTCGCTTAGACGACCCCGCCCCCTCAACTTCTTGAAAATGCCATCTAATTTTTCCGTCAAACTCTCGAACATGTCTAATGCCCTTTATCTACCCTTCTTATTACGCAATCCAATCCCTTCACTTGGGCGGTAACCTTTTCTATCGCCTTCTCTGCCTCGGCTTTGCTGGCAAAACGCCCCATTACGACCTGGTGCCATCGACCTTTGCCGGGGAGGTCCAAGATCCTTATGCGCCCGTGAAAGCCCAAGGCTTTTAACTTGGCCATCACCTCTTGGGCCTTTTTCTCGTCCCGGAAAGACCCCAACTGCACGATATAGGCCCCCTCCTTGGTTGTCGGGGGGGTAGGCTTCGCCTCCGTCGCTGAAGGTGGGGGTGGCGCCACTGCCTCGGCACTGGTTGCCGGTGTTGGTGGCGGCACTGCCTCGGCACTGGTTACCGGTATTGATGGCGCCGGGGGGACCTCCGGCTGAGGAGCGGCCGAAGGTTCCGGCTCCGAGGGCACCGACGGGGCCGGGACGATGGGAGGAACCTCCACCTTGCTTGGGGATTTGGGAATGCCGAGGAGCCTCACGATCTTGGCGGGAATGCCCCAGGCGATTTCCCGGGGATAGGTCTCGATATTCATCCCTACCTTTACCCCCAAAAGAAAGCTCAGGAAAACGAGGATGGCAAACCCGAAAATTACGATCATTATCGTCAATTTGCCGATTTTTAATTCAAAGGGTCGCGTATTTTTCGCCTTCATCTTTCACATTCTTTCCGGCGCCGACACACCCAATAAATTGAGACCGTTCTTGAATACGGTTCTTAGGGCCTTGATCAAGTAAAGCCGCGCCCTGGCTTCCTCCACTTCCTCCGTCAATACCCGATACCGGTTGTAATAACTGTGAAAAAGCCCGGCTATTTCGTTGAGATAGAAAGTAATGCGGTGTGGCTCCAGCATCCGCGCGGCCCCTTCCACCACCTCCGGGAATCGAACCGCCGCCTTTATCAAGGCCTGTTCCTCCGGCAGATTTAACCGGTAGGTGCCGTTGTTCATCCGGTCAGGTACCTCGAAGCCCCGCTCCTCAGCCATACGGAGAATACTGCAAATCCTGGCGTGGGCATACTGCACGTAGTAAACGGGGTTTTCCATAGACTGGCTCTTGGCCACGGCCAAGTCGAAGTCCAAGTGACTGTCGGAGCGCCGCATGAGGAAATTGTACCTGGCCGCATCCTTGCCCACCTCGTCTATTACCTCCCGCAAGGTAACGAATTCTCCCGATCTGGTAGACATGGCCACCGGCACCCCATCGCGCAGCAGGTTCACAAGCTGCACCAGGATCACCCGCAGGGTTTCCTCCTCATAACCAAGGGCCTTCATGCCCGCCTTGATCCTCGGGACGTAGCCGTGATGATCCGCCCCCCAGATATCGATTAGCTTCTCAAACCCCCGGGAGAGCTTATTTAAATGATACGCCAAATCGGCGGCAAAGTACGTGGGTTCACCCGTCCTTCTCACCACCACACGATCCTTGTCGTCGCCGTATAAAGTGGATCGAAACCAGCGGCTCCCGTCTTCTTCATAAATGTATCCCTTTTTGGTCAACTCTTGCAGGAGGACTTCCACGGCATGCTGACGATAGAGCTCTTTTTCGCTGAAGTAACAGTCAAAGACGACCCCGAATGCCTTTAGGTCGTCCTTTATGCCTTCGAGTATCTTTCTTGCGGCATAATCGGCCAGCAAGGGGATTAGCTCTTCTTCCGGGCGCTCGAGGTATTTCTTCCCTTCCCTTTCGAATACCTCTCGGGCCAGGTCTCTAATGTAGTCCCCCTGGTAGCAGTTCTCGGGAAACGCTACCACCTCCCCCGCCAGCTCCCGATAACGGTAGAGAACGGAGCGGCCCAGGGTATGCATCTGGTTGCCCGCGTCGTTGATGTAGTACTCCCTCCACACCTCATAGCCGGCATAAGTGAGAATACGGGCAATTACATCCCCCACGACCGCCCCCCGGGCATGCCCGATATGGAGGGGACCCGTAGGGTTGGCACTCACGAATTCGACTTGCACCCTCTGTCCATGGCCCAGCTCCACCCGACCCCAGTTTTCCCCCTCTTCATGAATTTTAAAAAGGCCGGCGAGCCATTTTTCCTCATTAAGAAAGAAATTTATGAAACCCGGCCCGGCGATTTCTGCCTTTTTCAAGAGACGATCCTTATCCTTCAGGTTCGCCACAATGATTTCCGCAATCTTGCGGGGAGGCATCTTAAAATGGGGAGCCGTGACCAGGGCTACATTGGAGGCGTAATCCCCGTGAGCCTCTTCCTTGGCAGGGGTAAGCTCCCAATCGGGGATAGGCACCTCCGGTAAAAGACCTACCGCCCTTGCCTGTCCTATGGCCTCTTCGATCATCTGCAGAAGTTCCCGTCGCATTGAAACGCCCTTCAAGTAGATTTCCTTTAAAAGAATTTTTAATTAGCGACGATTGGCTAAACCGTCAAGAAGAATCCCCAAAGCGCCCGACCGAAGAAGAGATAGATGAGGGCTCCCAAAGAAAGAAAGGGGCCGAAGGGGATGGCCTGCCTCAGGTTTCGTCCCTTAAAGACCATGAAAATAAGGCCCAGGCAAGCACCAAAGAAGGCGGCGGAAAAAAGGACCAGGGGCAAAGACTGCCAACCGAAGAAGGCCCCGATGAGACCGGCAAGATTCACATCTCCTCCCCCCATCCCCTCGATGCCCGTAATGGCCTCGTAATACACGGCGATTAAGTGCAAAGCGGCGATGCCGGCCGCAAGCCCGATGAGGGCATCCGTCAGTTTCACGCCCATCACCCCGACCCCTACCATTAAAAAAATGGGGATCCCGGGGAGGGTAATAACATGGGGGATGATCTGGTGTTCTAGGTCGATGAAGGAAACGACGATCAGGGTACAAAAAAAGACAAAGGCGATCGCCCCTTCAACCCCCGGACCGAATTGGGCCCAGACCGCCACCGCCCCCAGTGCGGAAACTAATTCCACCAACGGGTACCGATAGGAGATGGGGGTGTGGCAACGGCGGCACCTACCCCGGAGGAAGAGGTAGCTGAAAATGGGGATATTATCGTACCAAAAGATACGAGCACCACAGGTGGGACAGTGAGAGGGCGGCTTGACAATGGATTCACCCATAGGAAGGCGGCTGATACACACGTTGAGAAAGCTTCCCACGATGGCCCCGAGGATAAAGGCGATGGCGTACATCAGTCGAGGTTGTTGGCTCCCGTTTCCTTTACCTTGTTACACGCGTAAAGGAGGGAATCGAAGGTGCCGGCGTCCGTCCACCAGCCGTCTAAAACACTCCACTCGAGCGTACCTTCCTGGATGTAGAAATTGTTGACATCCGTGATTTCCAGTTCACCCCGTTGTGACGGCTTCAGCCCCCGAATAAAGTCAAAAACCTGGTTATCGTACATGTAAATGCCGATTACGGCATAATTGGAAGCGGGCACGGCGGGTTTCTCGTCGATCCTAACGATTCGATTCCCTTCGAAAACGGGGACGCCGAATCTCTGGGGATCGGGCACCTCCTTGAGAAGTATGCGTGCCCCCCGGGGTTGCTCTTCGAATGCCTTGACGGCCTTACGTATGTTCTTTTCTATGATGTTGTCTCCTAGGACGACACAGATTTTTTCCCCATCGGCGAAAAACTCGGCCAGGCTCAAGGCCGCGGCGATCCCCCCCTCCCCCTCCTGATAGGTATAGTTCAAATGTTTAAGACCGAACTCCTTTCCGTTTCCCAAGAGCCTGAGGAAATCGCCCGCGTTGTTCCCACCCGTCACAATGAGTATTTCGTCGATTCCCGCATTAACCAGGGTTCTTATGGGGTAGTAGATCATGGGTAGATTGTAGACGGGCAAGAGATGCTTGTTCGTCACCTTGGTCAAGGGATACATGCGCGTGCCAAGCCCACCGGCCAGGACAATGCCCTTCATAGAGTACCTCCCGGTAAATAGTGCTATGTCCGTACAATATAGATGAAGAAGGGTCAACAGGAAATTGTCCGTTTTCCCCTGCCCGGAAAAGTGCTATAGAAGCGCCGATGAAAAATACGAAGACAGAAGATGCCATTTACATGAAACGGGCGCTGAAACTTGCCCGGCGCGGGGCAGGGAAAGTGAGCCCGAACCCCATGGTGGGATGCGTCATCGCAAGGGGCGGCCGCATCATAGGCGAAGGCTGGCATGCCTGCGTCGGGGAAGATCACGCGGAGATTAATGCCATCAAGAACGCAACCGAACCGGTGGCCGGGGCCACCTTCTACATCACCCTCGAACCTTGCACCCACTACGGCCGGACACCCCCCTGTGTGGACCGCCTCATCCACGAACGTCCCGCCCGCGTCGTGATCGGTGTGGAGGACCCCAACCCCGTGGTGAAAGGGAAGGGCATCGCCCGACTGAGACAAAACGGTATCCCCGTGACTGTGGGGGTTCTGGCCGAAGAGTGTCGGGATTTAAATGCCCCCTTCTTCAAATTCATGTCCCAAGGGCTTCCCTTTGTCACCATCAAATATGCCCAGAGCCTCGACGGTAAAATAGCCACCTTAACCGGCGACGCCCGTTGGATAAGTTCCCCTGACGCGCGCAAGTTCGCCCATGCTTTGAGGCACCTTCACGATGCCATCCTCGTCGGCCGGGGCACCGTCTCCACCGACAACCCGGAACTCACCACCCGCCTCGTAAAGGGAAAGAATCCCCTTCGCATCGTACTGGATGCGCATTTGAACCTCCCTCCTTCGATGCATGTTTTCGCCACGGCGCGCGAGATACCGACGATGGTGGCCGCCTCCCGCGGAGCATCGGAAGAAAAAAAGGGGGCTCTGGCCTCTCTGGGGGTGGAAGTGCTGCCGGTAAGGGAAGTAAAACCCGGCTATTTAGACTTAAGGGAACTTCTCCATCTCCTCGCCGAAAGGCATATCACCTCCCTTCTCGTGGAAGGCGGCTCCGAGGTGATAACATCCTTCCTTCGGGAAGGTCTCGTTGACCGGTTCATCGTCATCGTTTCTCCCTGCCTCGTGGGGGAAGGAAAATCCGCCGTGGGTGACCTGGGTACGAGGCACATGGAGGAAGCAAAAAGGTTCACCGTCCGCCGTCTCTTGAAAAAGGGGCCGGATCGTATATTCATCCTCGAACCCAGAGGAAGTGAAACATGAAAAATGCATCGGACATGCTCGAAACCTTTGCCCTTCGGGAAGAGCGGGAAGACAAGGTGATGACCATCCGAGAAGCCATCAAAAGATTTATTCACCCAGGGCAACAGATTCACGTCGCCGTAACCCACAATTGTTCCTACGCCGCCCTCCACGAAATCATGCGCCAGTTCCATCATAAGAACCCCCGCTTTACCCTCATCATGAGAGGCATAAGGGATACGGCCGTCTTACTTCTTCACCTCGGACTGGTAAAAAAGGTCCTCACAGCCTTTTCGGGAAACGTTTATCCCTGGTACGGCCCCAACCGGGTGGTAAGGGAAGTGTACGAAAAAAAAGAGGTCGAGCTGGAGGAGTGGACCATTCTCACCTTACCCTTGCGCCTCATGGCCGCCGCCCTCGGGCTTCCCTTTGTTCCTACCCGTTCCCTCGTAAATAGCGATCTCGCCAAGATGAACGAGGGAAATTTCCTCATCCAAGACGATCCGTTCGGCGGAGAACCCATCGGCCTCGTCAGGGCCCTTAGCCCGGATATCTCCATCGTCCACGGCCTGGCCGCCGACCGGGCCGGGAATACAATCCTTACCGCACCTTACAGCGAGAGTGTCTGGGGAGCCAAGGCCAGCAAAAACGGCGTCATCGTTACCGTGGAAAAACTCGTCTCCACCGAATTCATCCGCGCCCACTCCCATCTCGTAAAGATTCCCGCCTACATGGTGCGCTCCGTATCCGTCGAGCCTTTCGGCGCCCATCCGGGAGGCATGTGGGTACAGAAAGTGGAAGGCCTGGAGGGATACGGGGAAGATTACGCCTTTATGGCTGAATTCAACGCCCTCTGCCAAGATCCGGCGGCCCTGGATAGGTGGACGGAAGAATGGATTCTTAAGAGCCCCTCTTTTGACGCCTATCTAAAAAAGTTGGGCAAGAAGCGGCTAAAAGAGCTCGCTTACGCCGCCCGAGCAGATTACTGGCAAAAAGACTTGAAGGAAGTCCTCGCATCCGTAGGCCCCAAAGAGCCGAGCCCGGCGGAGTTAATGGTCATTACCGCCGCCCGGAAGCTCGTCGAGATTATCCCCCACCGAGGCTACCGGACCATCCTCGCCGGGGCGGGAACGGCCAACCTGGCCGCCTGGACGGCGAAATACCTCCTCGAAAGAAATGGTTACGAGGCAGAGCTCATGGTGGAGTTGGGCTACTTCGGCAATTCTCCCCGCCCGGGCGAACCCTTTCTCCTCAACTACGGCAACTTTCACACCTGCAAGATGATGACGGATACCCTGGATACCTTGGGCGTCTTTACCGGGGGTGGGTACAATCGTTGTATTGGCGTGCTGGGGGGTGGCCAGGTAGACAAAACGGGGAACGTGAACTCCAGCTGGCCCTCGCGAGATCGCTATCTAACCGGCTCCGGCGGGGCAAACGATGTAGCCTCTGGAGCGGCGGAAACGATGGTCATCATGAGCCAATCCCGGGATCGCTTCCTTTCACGTGTGCCCTTCGTCACGGCGCCGGGAAAGAGAGTAAGGGTCCTGATCTCCCAGTACGGCCTATACGAAAAACAGGCCGGAGAAGATGAATTTACCCTCACGGGATACCTAAGGGAAACGCCCGACCTCATGGAGGAAGAAGCAGTCAGAAGAATTAAAGAAACGTGCGGTTGGGACCTAAAGGTAGCCTCTCACCTTAAGCCCATCGGACCTCCCCAACTGGAGGAGCTCACCCTCCTCAGGATGTTCGACCCCCATCGCTACTACCTTAAGTAATATGGCTCTACCCACCAAGCCCCATCTCTTCCTCACCGGTCGACCGGGTTGTGGAAAGACGACGGTCATCAGGCAAGTGCTGGCCTCGATAAATCCCCACGTCCCCATCTCCGGCTTCTTCACCTCGGAAATAAGGGAAAAGGGGGCCCGGGTGGGCTTTTACGTCAAGACCTTAGCAGGCAAAGAAGGTATCCTCGCCCATGTAAACTTGAGAAGCCCCCATCGGGTCGGTCGCTATGGCGTGGATGTGGCCCGTTTCGAGAAAATCGTCCTTTCCGACCTGGCAACAGGTGACTACTTTCTCTACGTGATCGATGAAATCGGGAAAATGGAGTGCCATTCTAAAAGATTCTGCGAAGCCGTGCGCGAACTTTTGTCCCAAAACATCCCCGTCATAGGTACGATCGCATCGCAGGGCGGGGGGTTCATGGCAGAAGTAAGAAACCGAAAAGATATTACCATCTGGCCGGTTACACCGGAAAACCGCACTCTCTTACCCCGGAAAATTCTCGAATTCATCACCCCCTACCTCACCCAAGGTCCGAGCGAAAAAAATACTTGACGAATCCGTATCGAATGGATAAATAGTAAGCCATCGAGGTTCTTATGGTTAGAGTAACGGGTCAGGCACAAAATCTAAGCGCTTATTGGTTTGGGTACTTTTATTTTGGCGCGGAGGTCTGCCCGTTGCTTTGGAGGACCTGAAGGGCATAAAATAAAGGGACTCAAAGCCATGGGTGGACGAAAAGCTGCCCATGGCTTTATTTTTTAAGGCCATGGGGGCTTGAAACTTCCATGGCCTTAAAATTTTGGAGGTGGGTAGATGGTTATCGTCATGAAAAAAACAGCCAGCGAAGAGGAAATACAAAAAGTTATCGATTGGATAGAATCGGTTGGCTACCGGGCCCATCCCTCTCGAGGGGTGGAAAGGACGATCATCGGGGCCATCGGCGACGAAAGGGGAAAGGCCCAGCTGCAAGGTGCCCAGTACCTGCCGGGGGTCGAGAAAGTGGTTCCCATTTTGAAACCTTACAAGCTGGCCAGCCGCGAATCTCACGAAGGGGATACGGTAATAGAAGTGGACGGAGTGAAGATCGGAAACGGCAACTTCGTGGTCATGGCCGGTCCTTGCTCCATAGAAAGCGAAGAACAACTAATGGAGTGCGGTTTCGTAATTAAGAAGGCGGGAGGCCATATCCTGCGCGGGGGAGCCTTCAAACCCCGCACTTCGCCCTACAGCTTCCAGGGTATGGAAGAAGAGGGACTCAAGATCCTCAAAAAGGTGGGGGAAAAGATGGGCCTGCCGGTCGTTACGGAGGTAATGAACCCACAGGATGTAGAACTCGTGGCCTCCTATACCGATATATTGCAAATCGGGGCCCGAAACGTCCAGAACTTTCCCCTCCTCAAGCGGGTGGGGCGGGTGAAAAAGCCCGTCTTGCTCAAGAGGGGCATGATGACCACCGTCGAAGAGCTCCTCATGTCTGCCGAGTACATCCTGTCAGAGGGAAACAGTGAGGTAATCCTGTGCGAAAGGGGCATTCGCACCTTCGAGACGGCAACGAGAAACACCCTCGACATCAGTGCCGTTGCCGTCCTCAAAGAACTTACCCATCTCCCCGTGATTGTGGACCCAAGCCATGCCGCCGGCTTCTGGCAATATGTGAAGCCTCTTGCACGAGCTTCAAGGGCGGTGGGAGCCCACGGGATAATGGTTGAGGTCCATCCAGAACCGGAAAAGGCTTTTTCCGATGGGCCACAATCCCTTAAACCGGAAAGGTTCTATGAACTCATGGAAGAGGTAACCAAGCTCGACGCATTCATGAGAACGCACATAGAGGAAAAAAGATGAAACGCCTGCATGTAGAGTTGAAGCGACTGGCAGACCATTCTTACGATATCCACCTCGGGCATAACATCCTGGACCGTCTACCACCCCTTTTGGCCCGGAACAAATGGGGAGACCGGTACGTGGTAATTACAGACGAAACAGTGGAAAGCATTCACGGGGAGGCGTTTTGCACCCGCCTGGCAAACGCGGGGCTACTTGTGGAAAGGCTTGCCTTCCCTGCCGGAGAGAAGTCCAAAAACATGGAAACCATACTGAAACTGGCAGAAAGGCTTCTTGACCTTAGGTGCGATCGCGCCAGCTGTCTTATCGCCCTGGGAGGGGGAGTCGTAGGAGATATTACGGGTTTTCTCGCCTCCATCTATATGCGGGGCATCTCTTACCTTCAGGTGCCGACCACCCTGCTTGCCCAGGTAGATAGCTGCATCGGCGGCAAGACGGGAGTCGATATTCCCGCGGGGAAAAACCTCTTGGGTACGTTTTACCAACCGAAGGCCGTCTTTGTGGACACGGCCTTTCTATCCACCCTGCCGGAGGTAGAATACAGAAACGGCCTGGCGGAAATAGTAAAATACGGCCTCATAGATAGTTCGGAGCTCTTCCAATTCCTTGAGGAGAAGAAAAAAGACATTCTTTCCCGCCAGAAAGAGGTGTTGGACCTCATCATTCTTGAATCTTGCCGCATAAAGAAGGGAATCGTGGAACTGGACGAACGTGAGGCAGGCATAAGAAGGATCCTCAATTTCGGCCACACGATAGGGCATGCCATCGAACGGGCCCTAAACTACGATTACCCACACGGACAGGCCGTCTCCATCGGCATGGTCGCCGCCGCGCGCCTCTCGGAAGCCATGGGATATCTCCATTCTCGTGCACGTACCAGGATCGAAAAACTCCTCGAGGCCTTGGAATTGCCTTGCCACCTGCCTTTCTCGGTGACACCCGAAAACATCTTGACAGGTATTCAGGCGGACAAAAAGCAAGAGAAGGGGGAAGTAAATTTCGTTCTTCTCAAAGAGATCGGGCTTCCCTTCGTGAGGGGAAAGATAAAAGAGGACTTAATCGCCAAAGTGCTTCGGGAGCTTGCGTCATGAAGGAACAACGGCTTGAAGACTTGCGAAAAAAACTGGCAGATGTGGACGAAAGGATCGTTTCCCTCTTAAATGAAAGGGCAAAGTTGGCCCGTCTCATCGGGGAAAGAAAGCAACAGATGGGAAAGGAAGTTTACGATCCCGCTCAGGAGGCCAAGGTTTACGAACGTATCCTCTCCTTCAATCATGGTCCCTTGGAGAGTAAAGCTTTGAAGGGCATTTTCCGGGAGATCATCTCGGCTTCCCGTGCCCTGCAGACTTCTACGGTCGTTGCCTTTCTCGGGCCGGAGGCGTCCTTTTCCCACCTAGCCGCCCTTGAGCATTTCGGAGAGTCCATCGAGTGTCTACCGGAAGATACGATCGGAGATGTTTTTGCCGAGGTGGAAAAGGGAAAGGCCGCCTGGGGTGTGGTTCCCGTGGAAAATTCTACGGAAGGACCGGTGAAGTCAACCTTAGACCACCTCCTTACCACCCCCCTCACGATCCGGGCGGAAATATTTCTGCGCATCTCCCACGCCCTCTATTCCCGGGAAGGGGACCTAAAAAAGATAAAGTGCATCTACTCGCACCCCCAGGCCCTGGCCCAGTGTCAGGATTGGTTGCGAAGGCATCTGCCCCTGGCGCAATGGCACGAAACACCAAGTACCGCCATGGCCGCGGTCATGGCGGCAGGCGAGCCGGCAGCCGGGGCCATCTGCACCCCTTTGGCGGCGGCAAACAACGCCCTCAAGTGCGCCGCCAAAGGTATAGAAGACCACCCCCTTAATACTACCCGCTTTCTCGTCATCGGATACGGGATGAATGCACCCTCCGGACGGGATAAGACGAGCATCCTCTTTGGCACCCCCCACATTCCTGGCTCCCTCCACCGTGCCCTTTCACCCTTTGCCCGCTTGGGTATCAACCTCACCCGCATCGCCTCTTATCCGATCCGGGAACGCCTTTGGGAATACTTGTTTTTTGTGGACTTTATGGGTCACGCCGAAGAAGAACCTGTCTGCACTTGCCTTCGCGAGCTTAAAGGCTATACTTCTTTCGTAAAGAACTTGGGCTCTTACCCGGTGGGAGAGGAACCATGAGGATTTGCCTATCCATCGGCGCCAAAACGGTGGAAGAAGCCCGGGAAAGATGGGTGAGAGGGGCCTCCCTGGTGGACGTGGTGGAGATCCGCCTCGACACCTTACGGACACCGGATCTGGCCCTCCTTTTCAGATTCAAACCGGGGCCGGTCCTCATTACCAACCGGCGCAGGGAAGAAGGGGGACACTACGAAGGAGACGAGGCAAGCCGCATCGAGCTCCTCGTGGAAGCATCCAGATGGGGCGTCGATTACATTGACCTGGAATTACTTACCCCTCCACACCTTCTCAAACAAGCCTTGGAATGTATAGACCGCAGGCAGACCCGGGTTATCCTTTCCTCTCACAACTTCGAAAAAACCCCCTCTGTCAAACAGCTTAAGGCCCTGTACCGGAAGATGATGAGCTGGCAGCCCGACATCGTCAAAATCGTCACCTGGGCGCGGCGTTACGAGGACAACCTCACCACCCTCAGCCTCATTCCCTATGCCCGACGGCAGCAAAGGGAAATCATTTCCTTCTGCATGGGGAATTTTGGCAAGCCCTCCCGGGTCATGTCCTACCTCATGGGGGCCTACCTTTCTTACGTTTCCCCAGAGGAGGGAGGCGAAACCGCACCGGGACAACTCAAACTGAGCGAACTAAATGAAATCAGGAGGCTCATCACATGACCACCAAGCCAGAAAGGCTCTTTTGCCTCCTGGGAAACCCTGTTTCCCACAGCCTCTCCCCTGTCATGCACCGCGCCGCCTTTAGAGCCATGAACCTCAACGCCTGCTACCACGCCTTTTGTGTCAAAGATTTGTCCATGGCGATCGACGGCATCCGGGGCCTTAACATTGACGGAGCCTCCGTTACCATTCCCTTCAAGGAGGCGGTCATTTCTTACCTCGACGAGATAGACGAAGATGCCAGGCGCATCGGGGCGGTGAACACCATTTTGAACCGGGACGGGCAGCTTCTTGGCTTCAATACAGATGCCGCCGGCTTCATGAAGGCCCTCCAATCAGTAATGGACCCTCGAGGCAAAGAGGCCTTCCTCCTCGGGGCGGGGGGGGCTGCCCGGGCCATCGCCTATGCCCTAATCAAGGCTGGAGCCAAGGTAACGATCTTAAACAGGACGGAAAAAAGGGCGGAAAGCCTGGCTAAGGAGTTGGCTTGTGAATTTCTACCTTGGGAAAAAAGGGGAGAGCTGAAAGGAGAAATCCTCATCAACGCAACCCCCATCGGCATGTTTCCTCAAACGAATGCCTCACCCTTTCCGGAAGAACGTCTTTTTCAATTTGCCTTGGTCGTGGATATCGTCTACAATCCGCCGGAGACGAAACTCATCTCAGCGGCCCGAAAGGCCGGGGCTCTCACCCAAAATGGGATCGAAATGTTCGTTGAACAGGGAGCAGAGCAGATTCGCATCTGGACGGGGCTTAAGCCGCCCGTGGACGTTATGCGTCGGACCGTGGAGGAGGTGATTAGGAAGTGAAACGGGAAATCACCCCCCTTCATGGCATCAAGGCAGAGGTGACGGTACCGGGCTCCAAGAGCTTTACCCAGCGGGCCCTCGTCATAGCTGCGCTCGCAGAGGGTGAAAGCACGCTCTATGACCCCCTCTTCGCGGAAGATACCCACTTGCTCATGGCGGCCTTGAAAGCCGTGGGCGTAACCCTAAGATGTGAAGATAACCGCATTTGTATCTCCGGGCTGAAACACCCGCCTGTCGCCCCGAAAAACCCCCTTTACCTGGGCAACAACGGTACAGGATTTCGCCTCATGACGGCTTTCTGCGCCCTCGGGGAAGGTAAATTCATCTTGACGGGCGACCGGAGGCTTTGTGAGCGCCCTATTTTCCCGCTCATTTACGCGTTGAAAAAGTTGGGAGTAAAGGCCTCCTGCCAAGGAGAAATGGGCACCCCGCCCGTGGAAATCAAGGCCTCCGGTATTACCGGCGGCCAAGTTACCCTCCGGGATGTGGAAAGCAGCCAGTTCGTATCGGCCCTCCTGATGGTTGCCCCTTACATGCCACGCGGCCTCAGTCTGACCCTGCTCGGAAAAGTGCCCTCCCTTCCCTACATCGAGATGACCTGCGAGACCATGAAGGCCTTTGGGGTAGAGGTAGAAACACCCGCACCGGGGACCTATGGCGTGAAGGGAGGCACCTCCTACCGCGGTTGCACCTATCAGGTAGAGGGAGATGCCTCTTCCGCCTCTTACTTCTTCCTTGCCGCCGCCCTCACCGAGGGAAAGGTGCGCATCAGGAACTTAAGCGCAAAGAGCAAGCAAGGAGACCTACGCGTCCTCGAGATAATGGAACAGATGGGCATCCAGGTCACAAGGGACGATAGCGGCTTAGAAGTTATCGGGAAACCCCTCCGAAAAGGCGACCTTACCCTTTCCTTAGCGGACATTCCCGACATGGTACCTACCTTGGCCATGCTCGCTGCCGTGCGAGAGGGAAAGACGGTGATCACGGATGTCGCCCATCTGCGGCACAAGGAAAGCGACCGCCTGCATGTCCTCGCCACGGAATTGAATAATATCGGGGTCCGGGTGGAAGAGACGGCAGACGGCCTTATTATCTTCGGTGGAACCGCCCGGGGGGGAGAGATAGAAACCTACAACGATCACCGGATTGCCATGAGCTTCGCTTGCCTCGGCCTGCGTATCCCGGGGATCGTCATCCGGGGTAGTGAATGTGTATCCAAATCCTTTCCCGATTTCTGGGAAAAGTTCGAGGCCTTAAGAAAGGGAAGCGCATGAATATCATCCTCATGGGTTTCCGCGCGACGGGTAAGACCACGGTAGGAAAAATTCTTGCACGGGAGCTTAAGCGACCCTTCTACGATACGGACCTGTGCGTTCAGGAAGAGGCGGGGAAAACCATCCGGGAGATCGTGGATGAAGGCGGGTGGTCGGACTTCCGGCAGAGGGAAAAAAAAGCCGTCGCCCTCGTGGCCAGGCAGGACGATTGCGTCCTAGCCGTGGGAGGGGGAGCGGTCCTGGATGAAGGAAACGTAAGGCAACTTAAGGCCAAAGGCCTCTTTGTATGGCTTAAGGCAGGGTCGGAAACGATTTTGCAGCGCTTGGCCGCAGATGAGCAAAGCGAAAAACGACGCCCTTCCCTTACGGGCCGGAATGTGGCAGAGGAAACGTTAGAACTCCTCAGGGAAAGGAACCCCCGATACGAACATTTGGCCGATCTGACCATAGATACGGAGGGGAAGAGACCCGAGGAAGTGGCGGAAGAAATCCTCAACGAATTAAGAAGATTAGAAAAGGAAAAACGGGAGTGAAGGCCATGGCCCGCATCTGGAGGAAGAAGGTGGGCCTTGCCCTCGGTGGAGGAGGGGCAAGAGGGGTAAGTCATATCGGGGTCCTCCAGGTACTGGAAGATGCCCAGATCCCCATTGACGTCATTGTCGGCACGAGCATCGGCGCCCTCGTGGGTGGAGCCTATGCGAGCGGCACCTCACCTACGGAATTGGCGGAAAAGGTGGAAACTTTTATCGCCAGCCGAGAATTTCAATCCTCCGTCCTGAAATCCGTGGAAGCCGCCTTCGCCGCCGAAGAGGAATCTTTCCTCAAGAAAGTCCGATCCTTCTTGAAAAGCCAGTTCTTTCTCATTCAGATGCTTCTTCGACCCTCCATCCTTTCCGCCAGCCAATTGGAATCCCTCATCGACTATTTCATCCCCGAGATGAACATCGAGGACTGTCGCCTGCCCTTCCGGGCCGTCGCGGCGGATCTCAAATCCGGGGAACCCTTCGTTTTTTCTTCCGGTTCCTTAAGAAGGGCGATTCTCGCAAGTAGCGCCGTACCCGGGGCAATAGAACCCATCGATTACGATGGAAAGCTCCTTTCTGACGGGGGCATTGTGAGCCCCGTGCCCGTGGAGACCGCTAGGAAAGAAGGGGCCCAGGTGGTAATTGCCGTCCCCGTTGACCGCTCTCTGCCCACTCAGGAGGAGTTCAAGACAGCCAAAGACATCTTCTACCAGGCCTCGGAAATCACCTGCCGAATCGTGGAGCGACACGAGCTCGAGCAGGCCGACATCATCATCCGCCCCAACGTAAAGGACCTGCATTGGTCGAACTTCTCGCGGGCCCTGGATCTCATCAAAGAAGGGGAGAAGGCAGCCAAAGAGAGCCTACCGGAAATAAAAACCCGGCTTTCCCTCGTTTCCTCCATTATTTACGGCCTAAAGCGATTAGGAGGCAAGCACCATGGCGGGTAACACAATTGGTGGAAAGGAGTTGATTTATAGTGCTTTTGGCTATAAAAACATTTTGATATGTGTTTTTGATAAACAGGGTAGCCAGGCAATTGGTATCAGACTTGCGTACAGAGGAGCAAGTGAACCATTTTGGAGCTTCACATGCCCAAAATAGAGCCATTTGAAAAATACAGCGATGAATATGACGAATGGTTCCGAAACAACGCCGATTTGTATGAATCTGAGTTAGAAACAATCCGTCAGCTTATGCCTCCTTCTGGGGCGGAAGGTATAGAAGTGGGGGTAGGTTCAGGGAAATTTGCAGCGCCGCTTGGAATAAAGATTGGTGTTGAGCCCTCAAAAAAGATGGCAATCAAAGCTAGACAACTAGGCATTGAAGTTTATCATGGTATAGCGGAAGATTTGCCTTTCTCGGACAATAGATTTGATTACGTACTGATGGTAACTACCATATGTTTTGTTGATGATATTACTCGAGCACTTAAGGAAGCATTTAGAGTATTGAAGCCTGGCGGAATTATTATATTAGGATTTGTAGACAGGGAGAGCGAATTAGGTCGACGATACATGGAAAAACGTGAACATAGCAAGTTTTACAAGGACGCAACCTTCTTCTCTACGCGAGAGGTATTGAAACTCCTTGAAGGAACAGGCTTTAAGCTTGAGCAAGTTAAGCAAACTATCATTTCAGGGATGCCACCCAAAACTATTCTCAACGGATTTGGGAAAGGTTCTTTTGTGGCCATTAAAGCGATAAAACAACTGAAACTAATAAATAGGTACACCTGAACACTGTTCCATCGCGCCCCATAGCATGAAGCAACCATCGTCCATAGTTTCAAAACAACACTATAAGGAGCTTTTTGAAATGAAAGTCAACATAGTAATTGAGAAGGACAAAAATGGATATTTCGCCTACTGTCCCGAGTTAAAAGGGTGCCATTCTCAAGGTGATACCTTGGAAGAGGTGCTGGAAAATATAAAAGAAGCGATCGAGCTGTATCTTGAAACTTTATCTCCAGAAGAAAGAGAATATTATCTTTCTCAAGAAATCCTGACGACCTCTTTAGAGGTTAACATTGCCTAAATTACCAAGACTGACACCCGAAGAAGCCGAGAAGATGCTTCTGAGAGCAGGTTTCATGCATATAAGGAGCAAAGGCAGTCATAAGATATATCAAAAGGGGCATGAAAGATTTGTGCTTCCGTTTCATAAAGGGAAAATATTGCATCCCAAGATCATCAAAGCCCTTATGGAAGCGATAGAAAAATAATTTGGCTAACTAATTGCTCTGCCTGACTACTATTACGCTGCGCTTCATAGTGGCAAATGCACTCGGCTGTTAGGCGGCGCATAAAGACTAACCGGTCTCAGGTAGTAGAAACAACGTGAGGGGGAAAATGCCACAGAAGATCAATCTATGGAAAGTGCAAAACGGGGATGAACCGGAAAAGAGTTATGGTAAGCCGCATTGAGCGTTGGCTCGAAGGGGAGAAGGCAGCCAAAGAGAGCCTACCGGAAATAAAAACCCGGCTTTCCCTCGTTTCCTCCATTATTTACGGCCTAAAGCGATTAGGAGGCAAGCACCATGGCGGGTAACACGATTGGAGAGTTCTTTCGCGTAACAACTTGGGGGGAGTCGCACGGACGGGCCATCGGTGCCGTAATCGACGGCTGTCCCCCGTCGATCGAGCTGACGGAGGAGGAGATCGACAGGGAACTGGCCCGTCGCCGACCGGGAAAGTCTTTCACTTCTGCCCGTAATGAGGCAGACAAGGTGGAAATCCTCTCGGGCGTTTTCGAGGGGAAGACCCTGGGCACGCCCATTTCCCTCCTCGTCTGGAACCGGGACGTAAGAAGCAAAGATTATGAAGAGGTCAAAGATGTCTATCGCCCGGGTCACGGCGATTACACCTACCATAAGAAATACGGTATCCGCGATTATCGGGGTGGGGGAAGGGCCTCCGGCCGGGAGACGGTCGCCCGGGTGGCCGCCGGTGTGGTGGCTGCAAAGGTCATCGCCCGGAGAGGTATCAAAGTAATTGCCTTCACCCGGGAAATCGGGGGCATCGAGGCCAAGAAAATAGATTTACTCCGGGTGAGCGAAAGCCCCCTCTTTTGCCCCGACGCCCAAGAGGAAAAGAAAATGATGACCTGCCTAAATGCCGCCAGGAAAAGCGGTGATTCGGTGGGCGGTATCGTGGAAATACGCGTTATGGGCTGCCCTGCCGGCCTGGGAGAACCGGTTTTCGACAAGCTCGATGCCGATCTCGCCCATGCCCTCATGGGTATCGGGACGGTGAAGGGTGTAGAGATCGGTGTCGGTTTCCAAGCGGCCAGGCTCAAGGGATCGGAAAACAACGACCCCATAACACCCACCGGCTTTCTTACCAACTACGCCGGGGGCATCCTGGCAGGCATTTCCACGGGGCAGGAGATTGTGATAAGGGTGGCCTGCAAGCCCATCCCTTCCATCTCCCTCCCCCAGGAGACCGTTGATGCAAAAGGTCATTCTAAGCGCATCACCCTGGAGGGGCGCCACGATGTATGTGTCATCCCACGCATTATACCCGTGTGTGAAGCCATGGTGAGTATCATCCTGGCGGATCATTTACTTCGCCAAGAGACGCTGAAATGGTATCTAAACCGCTAATCGGCATCATCGGCGGAAAAGGGGCGATGGGAAGCTGGTTTGCTCGCTTTTTCACCCAAGGTGGCTACCAGGTCCTCATTTCTGACCTCGATACGGCCCTTACTCTTAATGACCTAACCGCCCGGTCAGATGTGGTGGTGGTGAGTGTGCCCATCAGTGTCACGGGCGAGGTCATAAAAAAGGCAGGACCCCTCTTGGCTCCCAATAAACTCCTTATGGATCTCACCTCTCTCAAGACGCGCCCCGTCGAAGCCATGCTAAAATATACGACTGCCGAGGTTATCGGTCTGCATCCCCTCTTTGGCCCCGACGTGCCGGAAATGAAGGGGCAAAATGTGGTTATCTGCCCGGCCCGGGGGGAGAAATGGATTTCGTGGCTTAGAGAACTCCTCACCCACGCAGGTGCTTTGGTCGTCGAGATGACGCCGGAGAGGCACGATGAGCTCATGGCCCTGGTTCAGGCCATGAACCATCTAAATACGATTCTTATGGGCTTGACCTTGAAGGAGATGGGCGTAAGTCCCCCTGATCTCAATGCCGTATCTACCCCCGTCTTCCGAACGAAACTCGACCTCATCAAGCGGGTTACATCTCAAGACCCTGCCCTCTGTGCTGAAATAATCGGCGGGAATCCCTATCTTATCCCCGTCCTTCGCGCCTACGAAAGAAACTGGGAATGTCTTAAGGCCGTGATCGAAAGGGGAGACATCCCTGCCCTCATCAACATGCTGAAAAAATTGCCGGAACACCAAGGGTAACTATCTTTGACCGTATATCCCGATTAACCCTTTTATCCAAACACCCAATCCGGAACCCCAAAAAATGTTCGGAGCTTTTCAGATTGCTTGTTTGAAGTTGAACCTTCCCCCATTGTCTAGACAAAAATTGGCCATTTTTAAGTTTGGTTCCCTCACGCCCATCTTATTTGTCCGTGCCTCCCTTAAGGCTTCTTTTTCCATTAAAGTACACTTCCTCCGGAGTTTTATCGTCTAAAGCACTGTGATGTCTGTCATTGTTATAAAAGGTAAAATAGCTCCCCATACTTTCTTCGGCATCCCATCTTTTCAAGAACCCCTTCTTCTGATGCTATCTCTGCAGCTTGTCTCCTGACCATGGATGACCTCAAGGGTAACCCTGGCCTTGAATGCCCCATCATGCTTTCTTCTGGACTCAGCTGTGAAGATCCCTGTCGCCTCGCAGTTCTTCTCCGTTCCGAGCTTGAGGCCGACTTAGCACAACGTCCTGAAGAAGTTTAACTCCTGCTCGGAGACTGCCTTCGCTTACGAGGGGTGAGCATAATGAATGTCGAGGGGGCAATTTTTGAAACCATAAGCCCGTAAATCTCAAATCATTTGCCGTGACGGGCCCGACCTTATGACACCGATTTTGACCTTTGATGACGCCTTAATTCCCTGTTGACAAACGGAGAAAACTGGGCTACAAGTTTAACTAAAGGTGACTTAGATGATGGCAAACCTGAATGTCAATACAAGCTGGTGGTGGACCTGGGGCATAAGGGGGAGGTCTATCCACCACGCCTGAGATAAAAAGTAATTTAAGCCGTGGGGACCTCCCCAAAGGTCCTCACGGCTTTTTTGTTTTAAGGCCGTGAGAGAAATTCACGGCCTTTTTTATTGGCAAAAAAACGACCCAAGGAGGTAGCATGTACCATCCAGATCTCAAGACCTTCAAGGAACTGGCCAGGCAGGGGGACCTCATCCCCGTATACAAGGAGCTTATCGCCGATACGGAAACACCTGTCTCCATTCTCATGAAGATGGCCACCGAGAGATACGTCTTTCTCCTCGAAAGCGTGGAAGGAGGAGAAAAGTGGGGCCGCTACACGTTCCTCGGCATGAAACCGAGGAAAATCCTCCGCCTCCGGGGGGGAAACGGCGTTGTGGAAGACGAAAAGGGTGTCCACATTTTCTCTCACGGCGGAAAACCCCTCGACTTTCTCCGTCGGGAAATCCTTGCCTACCAACCGGTAAAGGTCCCGGGGCTTCCCCGTTTCTTCGGCGGCGCCGTTGGCTTCTTTAGCTACGATATGGTGCGTTTCTTCGAGTCTCTCCCCGATGGGACGGAAAACGATCTACCCACCGATGAAGCCTTTTTTCTTCTCACCGACACCCTTCTCATCTTCGACAACGTGCGCCACACGGTAAAAGTCGTCGTATGCGCCCACACGGACGGCCGAAAAGACCTGGAAGCCATTTACACAGAAACCATCACCCGCATCGAGGAGACGGCCCATCTCCTCATCAACTCCCCTCATCCGTCTCCCTCGAAAAGAGAGAAAAAGGAAGCGGAGATTTCATTTACCTCCAACCTTACCGCGGATGAGTTCAAAAGGCGGGTCCTCAAGGCCAAGGAGTACATTTTCGCCGGTGACATCATCCAGGTTGTCCTGTCCCAGCGATTTGAAATCCACGAAACTGTCCCTCCTATCGATCTTTACCGCGCCCTCCGGTTCATCAACCCCTCCCCTTACCTTTTCTTTCTCAAGTTGGGTGATCTCTACCTAATAGGCTCTTCTCCCGAGGTTCTCGTGCGCATGGAGGAAGGCATCGCGGAGGTGAAGCCCATCGCCGGGACAAAGAAGAGGGGCTTAACCGAGCAGGAGGACAGGAGGCTGGCAGACGAACTCCTCCAGGATCCCAAGGAAAGGGCAGAACACGTGATGCTCGTTGATCTGGGCAGGAACGATTTAGGAAGGGTGGCATGCATGGGCAGTGTTCAGGTAAGTCAGCTCATGACCGTGGAGCGGTATTCCCACGTTATGCATCTCGTTTCCCTCGTTTGCGCCCAGGTGGCACCCGATAAAGACTGCTTCGACGTCTTTGCCGCCTGTTTTCCTGCCGGCACCCTCACGGGGGCGCCGAAGATCAGGGCCATGGAAATCATAGACGAACTGGAGCCCACGAGGAGAAATGTCTACGGGGGGGCCGTGGGTTACTTCAGCTATTCGGGCAACATGGATTTCTGCATTACCATCCGTACCCTGCTTAACCAGCAGGGGCGCCTTTTTCTTCAAGCGGGGGCGGGCATCGTAGCCGATTCCGACCCCGATTACGAATTTGAAGAAACGCTAAACAAAGCCCGGGGCATGATGCAGGCCGTGCGTCTGGCCAAAACGGGCTTCAACATTTGACAGGGGGTTCATATGATCGTGGTCATCGATAATTACGATTCTTTTACGTACAATCTCGTTCAGTACTTAGGGCAGTTAGGGGCAGAGCCTTTGGTTTTCCGCCACGATGCCGTTACGTGGAAAGAGATAGAGGCCCTGAACCCGGCCGGTATCGTCATCTCTCCGGGCCCTCGCTCCCCAGAATTTGCCGGTATTAGTGTGGAAGTCATCCGCCGCCTTCACGACCGTTTTCCCATCCTGGGCGTCTGCCTGGGCCATCAGGCCATCGGGTATGCCTTTGGGGGAAAGGTGGTTAGGGCAGAGCGCATCATGCATGGGAAAACCTCGCCTATCAATCACGATGGGCGCACCATCTACCGCGGACTGGGAAATCCTTTTACGGCCGGACGCTACCACTCCCTCATGGTGGAAAGAAAGTCCCTACCCGATTGTCTCGAGGTGAGCGCCGAAACGCCGGAGGGAGAAATCATGGGTCTCCGCCATCGGAGCGCCCCGGTAGAAGGGGTGCAGTTTCATCCCGAATCCATCCTGACGCCGTCAGGTAAGAGATTGCTCAAGAATTTCTTGGAGCACTACTGCACAAGAAGGGAGGTTTAGATATGATACGGGAAGGAATCGCCAAGGTTGTTGAGGGGCAAGATCTCACAGAATCGAAAATGATGGAGGTGATGGAAATCATCATGGCCGGTGAGGCCACGCCCGCCCAGATTGGTGCCTTCATCACGGCTCTCAGAATGAAAGGGGAAACGGTTGCCGAAATCACTGGCGCCGTCAGGGTCATGAGGAGAAAGGCCACGCGTATCGACGCACGCGCCTCCGTTATAGTCGATACCTGTGGCACAGGCGGTGATAGAGCCGGTACGTTCAACATCTCTACCACCGCTGCCTTCGTGGTGGCCGCAGCCGGTATCACGGTGGCCAAGCACGGAAATCGTGCCGTCTCCAGTGGATGTGGAAGCGCCGACCTCCTCGAAGCCTTAGGGGTGAATATAAGCGCGGGCCCGGAGATAGTGGAGGAAGCCATTGCCGAAGAGGGCATCGGGTTCCTCTTCGCCCCCCTGCTCCATGGAGCCATGAAACATGCCATCGGGCCTCGCCGGGAAATCGGGATACGCACCATCTTCAACATGCTGGGCCCCCTTACCAATCCTGCCGGGGCCACGAATCAGCTCATCGGCGTTTATGATGGAAAACTAACGGAGACTTTTGCCTTCGTCCTCAGAGAATTAGGAACCAGGCGGGCTTTTGTCGTCCACGGCCTGGATGGATTGGACGAAGCGACCGTAACATGCGAAACACGGGTCACGGAATTAAAAAACGGTCTCATCACCACCTTTAACCTCGACCCGGTGACCTACTTCGGGAAAACCTATCCGCTAAAAGAGTTAGCGGGAGGTAACGCCCAGAAAAATGCCGAAATTACGCGGTCGATTTTGTCCGGCCAAGAGAAGGGGGCAAGGAAGGATATCGTTCTACTGAACGCCGCCCTGGCCATCGTGGCGGCGGGCAGGGCAGAAAAGATTGAAGAGGGTATTGCCGTCGCCCGTGCCTGTGTCGATAACGGCGAGGCCCTAAGGAAACTCAATCGTCTCATAGAAATTACCAACCGGTAGGAGAGGGGCGATGTACCTTAAGGCAATTTTAGAAACCAAGAAGAGAGAAGTGGAAGAGGCCAAAGAGCGTCTTTCCATGAGTGAGATTGTCAAGAAGGCGGAAAATCTCCCCCCCGTCAGGTCGATGCGGGATGCCCTTTCATCTAAGAAGGGTGCCATCATTGCTGAAATAAAACGCCGCTCCCCTTCCCGGGGCCTCCTGGCCGACGGGATAGATCCGGCGGGCCTTGCCCGCCTCTACGAGGAAAACGGAGCGAAGGCCATCTCCGTGCTTACGGACCGAGCGTATTTTGGGGGAAGCGGCGATGACCTTACCGCCGCCCGCGGCGCCGTCAAGCTCCCCATCCTGCGCAAGGACTTCATCATTGACCCTTATCAAATCTACGAATCACGCCTCATGGGTGCCGATTGTGTACTCCTTATCGCCGACATCCTCGATAAGGAAACCCTCTTGAGCTTTTTGGCCCGCGCCGCCTATTTGGGAATGGAATGCCTGGTGGAAGTGCACAGCCGGGATTCTCTTTCCAAGGCAATAAACGTGGGAGCAAAACTCGTGGGCATCAACAACCGCGACCTAAATACTTTCTCCGTTGACATAAGGACCACCTTAAAACTTTCTCCCCTCCTCCCCGCCGGTACAACGGTGGTCAGTGAAAGCGGGATAAAATCATACCGGGATATAGAAGTCCTCTTAAAGGCAGGGGTAGATGCCTTTCTCGTGGGGGAAACCCTCGTGACGGCCGCCGACCCGGGCAAAGCGCTCCGGGCCCTGATGGGAAAGGGAAGCGAGAATGGTTGCCGTTAAAGTTTGTGGCATCACCCGTCTGGAAGATGCCGTAGATTGCCTCTCTCTGGGCGTGGATGCCATCGGATTCATCTTCTATCCCCCCAGCCCCCGCTACATTCCCCCGGAGAGGGCCCAAACCATTATCTCCAAGCTGGAAAAGGTGGGATTCTCTTTCCCCCCAAGCGGCGGCATCTTTTCCTGCTCCCGCCGTCCCGCCATCTGCGGGGTGTTCGTAAATGAGGAGATTAAAAAGGTAAAATCCATCATCGAGCATTGCCGACTCGACTTCGTCCAATTCCACGGCCATGAACCTCCCTCGTATGTGGCCGAGTTTCCCCCCGACATGGTAATCAAGAATTTTCCTTTGCGCACCCGGAGAGATCTGAATGTTCTCGAGAATTATCGTATTCATGCCGCCCTCGTCGATGCCTACCACCCCCATCTCTTCGGGGGGACGGGGAAAAAGGCCGCCTGGGACCTGGCCCGAGAGGTAAAAAGATATTGCCCGCTCATCCTCTCCGGCGGGCTTAACATTGAGAACATATTAGACGCTCTCCGGGAAGTAGCACCGGATGCCGTGGATGTAAACAGCGGCGTGGAATCCTCGCCCGGGGTGAAAGACAGAGAAAAAATAAGGAAAATCGTCTCCCTCATCTATGAGAAAAAGGGCAAGACTTGATAAGTGAAGGAAAATCCAGCGGCTTTTGTCTTTTCCTCGACTTTCTCCCTTATCGCCTTAAAATCGTGGCTATAATTGTAAGACGAGCCAAGTAAGCGGGATTGTTCCTCAATTGTCCCCGATCGCCCTTCTTTACCCGTGCGGTAGACTTCTTTCTTGAAACTTAAGCCCAGACTGTCGGAAAAACCCGCGCCCGTCTCCTTTAGCATCTCCGTGAAACGCACCTCTTTCGCTTCTTCGTCCACCCGGTATTTCGCCAGGTAAACGAGTCTCTTTCTCGCTAGAAAGGTCTTCCTTTCCGCGAGAACCCACTCCACCGTCACGACTCCTTTCCTTTCCCTAAACTCACAGGGGAAAGGGGCAAAAATTTCTCCGATTTCCTCCTGCAAACTCATTTCTCATCCCTCCTTTCTGGTGCCGGCCAGGAAATTTCCCCTAAGGCCATACGTACGAGATCGGTGATGAAAATCTTGGGGAGCCCATATTTGGCGCTGGGCCGGCTTAAGACCCAGTTACAGATCGGACAGGAAGTGATGATTGCCTCTGCCCCGCTCGCAATGGCGTCTTCCAAGTTTTCCCTCTGTATCTCTAAGGCTAGTTCCTTGTTGGCAAATATGACAGGGGCGCTGCAGCAAAGAGCATTGATGCCTTCAAACCTCCTGCCCGGTCTATCTACCCCGATAAGTTCGAATATCTCACCCAAGAACCGGTCATATTCGGGTATCCACCGGGTGGCACAGTTGGCCTGATAGGCTACCTTCTTCCCTAATTTCTGCACCCGGTCCCGATGATCTTTAAGGTAACGGCTCAAATATTCAAACAGATGCATGTATTTAAAGTTTACCCGGAAACCGAATTCTTTGGCCTTGACGTGGGCGAGGATAAATCCCTCGTTGTGCATATAGACGATTTCCTTCCCGAAGGCTGCCCACCGGTCTAACACCTTTTGCCCGTATTTCTCCACCAGGCTCGCCCCACCCATGTGTACGCACCCGGCGAGAGACATAAACTCCCCGCCTCTCACTATCGTCAGGCCCCGAAAGAGCTCACTTTCGAAAGTCCCCGGGGGAAACTGCTGGAAGCGAAACGAATCCAGGGAAAGGATGGGCTTATCCGGCTCTCCCTCAATCACCTCTCGGGGATCTCCCTTCCCTTCCAGCCCCTTGATGATCTCGTCTAAGGCAAACATACCCGTTTTCACGACGGGAGAAGTACCGAATTTCTCCTGGAGGCGGGTGATGAGATCGGCCGGTTCTGCGCCGGTAGGACAGTAATCGTTGCAGGCGAGACAGGTAATGCACTTCTCTAAGATTTCCGCTTCTTTTCCTTCTTTGAGCAACCTCATTTCGACGATCGCCTTTTCTCGCTCATAGTTGGCGTAGCGACACTTAACCAAACAATCACCACACAGATCGCACCTTTCTGCCCTCCACATACTTTACCTCCTTTCGATTTCATCCCTTTCAGGGGGTTTTACTCTCTCCAACCTTAAAGCGCAACGAAAACCAAACAAAAGAAAGCATCATGAAAACGGCATATATGGCCGATGGCAAGGCTGCTTCGCTCTCAAACAGGGAAAGGGCAATTCCACCTGCCACACCTTGATTCTTCAAGGTAGCCATCAGCAGGAGGCTCATCCTTCGGGGTGGCCTTATACACCACCATTTCCCGAGGAGGTTAACCGTTTCGCCTAAGACAAAGGTAGAAAAAAATGCCACGACTACCAAAGGAATGAGCACAGAGGTTTCCGTAAAAAACGCATCCCGGTTTAGCCCGACGATGGCATACAAAACCAAAAAGAAACTTAAGTTAGTTAATGGACCGTCAACGGCTTTGACGTAATCCGCCCCCTTAAGAAAAATTATTAAGCGGGAGACTCCAATGGGCGCCAGCACAACCCAGGCAAGAATGGCGACCAGGCGGCCAAAATCGTAGAAGGCATCGCCCATTAAGATGAATAATGCGCCGGGAATAATCAAAAGGGCTCCTAAATAGGCAACCACTACCCCGGCCAGGGTAAAAGGGAGGTCCCCTTTCATGGCCGCCGTAAATGGCATTACGGCTACAGCCGGAGGCGCCACACCGATTAGTATGAGTCCCAGGCTTATTTTCTCGGGGAAGGGACCCCAGCAGGCAGAGAGGATAAGTATTGAACCCAGGACACCGTACGTCATGCCCAATCCCGCCAGGGCAGGTAAAATCAGTCGCTTTATATCTTTTAACACTTCGTTGGGTATATGAACGGCCGAAATCGCCATGGCCAGGGCGAGCACGGGCAAAATCAACGGGGCCAGATAAACGGCGAAACGGGGATACACAAATCCCAGCGCGATGGCCAAAGGGAGGAGAAGATTGCGATGGAAAATTAACCTCAGCATAAGAAAATCTATCAGTAGTGATCGGACGAGGAGGCCTTGCCGCGGAAAACCCGATAGGCATAAACGGTGTAGCCGATCACGATGGGTAACCCTAACAGGGTTAGGGCCGTTGTTACCTCCAAAGACCCCAGGCTGGAAGAAGCATTGTAGATGGTAAGACCGGATAATTCACCTCCCGTAGGGCGGACGAGATAGGGAAATTGGGCAACTGCCGTCGACAAACCCAGGCCCATGATGAAAAGGGAGGCACATAGAAAGCCGCCCTTTTTCCTCTTTCTTCGGAGCTGCGTGAACATGCCTACCAATCCCGAAGCTATAAGAATTAGCGCCATATAAAAGAGGTATCCCGTCACCACACGGGGAAACAGGAACGTAAGCATAAGAAGATAGGCGATGGCGGCAAAGATATTTACCCATAAGATCGCCCGTCCGAAGCGGAAAACCCTCTCCTCAAGGGTGCCCGAAGTCTTCCCCGTCAACCAGGCCATCCCTTGAAGAGAAAAGGAGATCATCCAGACGAAGGCAAATGCAAGAGGGAAGGGGCGAAAAAGGGTGGTAAAATCACCTGCATACTCCAGGCGACCATCAAGGGGAACGCCGTAGATTACATTCCCCACGGCCAGGGCAAAGATAAATGAGGCCGCCGTGCTCCCGCCAAAAAAAACCGCCCCCCAGAGGTGGGCCCGGGCTTGATCGTGCCCATAGAACTCGAGGGAGGCAGCCCGCAGAATAAGGGCCGCAAGAAGGGTAAGAAAAGCCAAGTAGAATCCTGAAAAGATGGTGGCATAGGCATGGGGAAAGGTGGCAAAGAGGGCGGCACCGGCTGCGATGAGCCAGACCTCGTTTCCGTCCCACACCGGGGCGAGAGAGGCCAAAAGCTCATTTCTCTCACTTTCGCGCTTTCCTAAAAGGGGAAGGAGCATCCCCACGCCCAGATCGAAACCGTCCAGAATCGCATAACCTGTAAGGAGAAAAACCAGCAGGGAAAAACCCATCGTCTGGTAAAAAACGATATCTTCCATTATGGTACCCCCTTTCGGACGAGCCTCATGGCGTAAAAGAGAAAAAAGATGATGAGACCCGTGTATAGAATCACGAAAACCATCAGGCTGAAGAGTATCTCCTGAGCACCCACCACCAACGAGATGCCGTCTTTTGTCTTCATGATTCCATAGATAATCCACGGCTGACGACCCACTTCGGCCGTGATCCAGCCTGCTTCGTGGGCCACATGGGCAAGGGGAACAAAAAAGGGCAACAAAAACAGAAACCACTTGCTACTCATTAGCCTACCCCGCCACAGGAGGTAAAGGCCAATAAGCCCACCGGCGATAAAGCACATTCCCAGGCCCACCATCACGTGATACGATTGGAAGACCGGATTGAGAGGAGGCCAGAGCGCCTTTGGGAAATCCTCCAGCCCCCGAATGATGGAATTGGCATCAAAACTGTGGAGAAAACTGAAGAGCTTCGGTAGGTAAAGACCGACCGTCTCCCCTTGCTCCGCGTTTACCCGACCCAAAATATAAAGTGGGGCACCCCGGGTCGTACGGAAGAGTCCTTCCATCGCCGCCGCCTTGAGAGGCTGCGTATCTATCACCTGCACCGCATGTAGGTGACCGGCCCCAAGTTGCAGGCAGGGAACGACGGCAAAGAGTAAGATCCCCAATTTCAACATCTGCCCCGCCCATTTATCGTGGAGTCCCTTACGCACGTAGTACCCGGCAATCGCCGCGACGGTTATGGAACTTACCAGCCACGAGGCGAGGACCGTGTGGAAAAAGCGTGGCACCGTCGAAGGGTTGAAGATAGCGGCGGAAAAATCCGTAAGTACGAACCTTCCTCCCTGAACGATAAAGCCCGCTGGGGTCTGCATCCACGAGTTGGCGACGAGGATCCAAAAGGCAGAAAGATGACCGCCGATGAACACAAGAAGGGCACAAAACCAGTAAGCTCGGGGGGAGACCCGCTTCCTTCCGAAAACGAGTACGCCCAAAAATACCGATTCGAGGAAAAAGGCAAAGATGCTCTCCGCGAGCAGCACGGGGCCGAACACATCGCCCACCGCCCGGGAGTATGCAGACCAGTTCATGCCGAAGGCAAATTCCATGACGATGCCCGTTGCCGCACCCAGGACGAAAACGAGGGCCAAAAAGCGAACGAGAAAATCCGTTATCCGGGCATAGGTGGGATCTTTTTTAAAGAGATGAAGCGATTCGGTAACTAACACGATGAGTGTCGTCCCCAGGGTCATCATGGGGAAGATAATGTGGAACCCAATGCTAATAGCAAACTGTAGGCGCGCAAGAGATGTGGCATCCATTCCGTTCTCCCGTCACTTATCTAACCTGAACAAAAAGACCTTTTCTTGCCTGTTTCCCCCTAAAACTCCCCGTCACCCAATAGTATCCCTCTCTCCTGTATCAAAGTGGCTTGACAAAAGGGTTATCATGAATGACGATACGATACCATAAAAATTGATAGCCAAAAAGGGCTTCACCAATGACGAAGGTAGTGGAAGCGCAGGGCCTTTCCCGGTCGTTTGGCCGGATTCGCGCCGTCCAAGATTTTACGGTAACCATTGAAAGAGAAGAGATCTTCGGCCTCTTGGGTCCCAACGGCGCGGGAAAAACGACCACGATAAACATGCTTATAACCATCCTTCCCCCCACGGCGGGCCGGGCATCCATCGCAGGTTTCGATATCGTACGTGATGCCCGAAAAGTGAGGTCCTGTGTGGGTATAGTTTTCCAAGACCCCACCCTGGATACCGTATTAACGGGAAGGGAAAACTTGGAACTCCACGCCCGCCTCTACGGCATGAAACGCCCAAAGTACACCAAACGTATCGAAGAGCTCCTCGAACTCGTTAATCTCCATAACCGGGCAGATGACCTGGTCAGAACGTACTCCGGCGGCATGAGAAGAAGGCTCGAGCTCGTCCGCGGCCTTCTGCACCAGCCCGCCGTTCTTTTCTTAGATGAACCCACCCTCGGTCTGGACCCCCAGACGAGGGCACGGACATGGGAATACATAAGACTCATGGCCAAAAAGGAAGGAACAACGGTACTTCTCACCACTCATTACCTGGAAGAAGCCCAGCAAATGTGCGACCGCATCGCCATCATGGACGAGGGGAAGATCATGGCCCTGGATACGCCGGCCAGGCTCATAGATGCTCTGGGGGGTATTATCCTCGTTATCGAGGCGCCCTCTCTCCCCGAAGCAGAGCTGAAGGAACTGCCCTTCGTAAAAAGCATAAACGGCGGAAACGGTAGATGGGAAATCATGCTTAAAGATACCTACGAAAACCTACCTTACGTGATAGAAAAGGTAAAGCCTATTAATCACTTGGAGATTCGCCGCCCCTCCTTGAACGACGTTTTTCTGAAATTGACGGGCCGCCGCATTCGAGATGACGCCATGGAAGATGCCGGCGGATGGCTGGAAGCGGCCTTCAGGCACGAGCAAAGGGGAAGATGATGGTGGCGCGAGAACTTGCCGGCATAAAAGGTGTCTGGTGGAGAGAATTCAAGGTCTTCTGGAGGGAGAAAAGCCGCATTGTAGCCAGCATCATTTCACCCATTATGTGGCTCTTTCTCTTCGGCAGTGGCGTGGGGGCCCGTTATTCTGTAGATGGCATGGCCTACCGCGATTTCATCTACCCCGGCATTCTATCTATGACCGTTATTTTCGGCTCCGTCTTCTTCGGACTCTACATCGTATGGGATAGAAAAATAGACGTCTTCAAGGCCGTACTCGTGGCACCCGTCTCGCGGACGAGCATCTTCATAGGCAAGGTCCTGGGAGGTTGTACAGACGTGTTGTTACAGGTGAGTGTGCTCTTTGTGTTTTCCTTTCTCTTTCCATCTGTCAATCCCCGGGGCATCCCCTTCGCCTTTCTCTTCCTTTTCTTGGGTGCCATAGCCCTTGTTTCCCTTGGTCTGGCCATCGGTGCTTTGCTCAAAAGCCTGGAAGGATTTCAGCTCATATCCGCCCTCGTCGTCTTTCCCCTCTTCTTTTCCTCCGGTGCCCTCTTTCCGGTAGATACAAACTTACCCTCCTGGCTTAAGGTCGCCGTAAGTGTGAACCCTTTGAGCTACGCCGTAGATGGTGTCCGGGGAGCGCTCATGGGTATTCATACCCATCCCTTAACATTAGATCTCGCCGTTCTTTCGGCCTTTGCCATCATCATGGTTCTTACGGGAAGTGTTCTCTTTTCCCGCATGAAGTTGTAAGGAGGTATGACAGATGAAGAGTTATCGCAAAGAACTGTGGTTTCACACCCCCACCCGCGTGGCCTTCGTCAATATCACGCCTCAAGTGGAGGCCTGCGTGCGTGAAAGCGGCATCCGGGAAGGCCTTGTCTTGGTCAACGCCATGCACATAACCGCCTCTGTCTTCATCAACGATGAAGAATCGGGCCTCCATCAGGATTTCGAACATTGGCTGGAAAAACTTGCCCCTCACTCACCGATAAGTCAGTACCGGCACAACCTGACGGGAGAAGAAAATGCCGATGCGCACTTGAAAAGAACGGTGATGGGGAGAGAGGTGGTGGTGGCCATAACGGAAGGGCACCTTGATTTCGGCCCGTGGGAGCAGATATTCTATGGGGAGTTCGATGGCCGTCGCCCCAAGAGGGTTCTCGTTAAAATCATAGGAGAATGAACAACTTGACAGGCGCCCCGGGGTGCATATTTTTTTGATAAAAAATGAGCGTGGGGTCAAAAGATGGGGCCGTCTTTCCTTGTGGGCGCACCCTGGAAGGTCCTCATCATCCATCTCGACGACACGTATTTTTTTCAGGGGCGTCTCCTCCGACTCGGACGGGCAGTCGATCTTAGAGACTTAAAGGGCACCCGTTATCTATGTGCCTTTAATGACATAGAGAAAATCGCAAGCCGGATCCCCCGGCTAAAAAAATGCATCTCCTTCCTCGGCCGGGGTGATTACCATTACCTGACCTACATTTTTCTCAGACGTCTTGAGTTTCCCTTCGCGCTCCTTCTCATGGATAATCACCTGGATGCGAAAGAAACCTTCAAGGGATACATAAGCTGCGGTTCCTGGCTCAAGGAGGCCACCAAGCTACCCCACTTAGAGCGTATTATCTTTATCGGGCAAATCCGCAAAAAGTGGGGAAAAATATATCCTGCCGGTCCCGATATAGGAGAAATCACCAAGCTCATGGGCCATCTTCCCCTCTACATTAGCCTTGATAAAGACATCCTTTCCCCCTCCTACCTCACTACCAACTGGGATCAGGGGGCTTTTTCCCTTACCGATCTTCTTTCCCTCATCTCCCACCTTCCCCCGAAAAAAATCGTGGGCCTGGATATCTGCGGGGAGCCGGACGGTATTTCTCTATACGACCACCACAGAAGCGAGGAGATAAACCTCGAGCTAATAAAGTGCATCTCCTGTCTGCCTTCAAGGATCCACAAAAACACCCTTTCTTCCGCGGCCTGAACAAAAAATTCTTGTAATCAACGGGCAAATGCGTAAACAAACGGTGAGTTATTTCGAAGAGGAGGTTTGTATGTTTGAATTTGTCATGACGGAAGAGCAGAAAAAACTGAGGGACGAAGTACGGGATTTCATCAAATCGGTTCCCCGCAAACTCGTCCTGGACATGGATAAGGATCTTATCCGGTTCCCCAAGGAGTTCCTCCAGGAAGCGGGGAGGAGGAATCTCATGGGGTGCCGCTATCCAAAAGAGTGGGGTGGCCGGGGAATGGACTGGGTGAGCACGGGTATTGTGATGGAAGAGGTGGGCGCGATTGGCTATGAGCTGGCCTGTGTCTTCGGTGTAGGAGCAGAGCTCGTCTGCGATGCCATCATTCAGCACGGAACGGTCGAACAAAAAGAAAAATACGTGAAGCCCCTACTCAAAGGCGAGATATTCGCCGCCGAATGCCTCACCGAACCCCGGGGAGGCTCAGATTTTTTCGGTGCCACGACCCGGGCAGAAGACAAGGGAGATTACTTCCTGCTGAACGGCCAAAAGAGATTTATCGTGGGAGGTGAGGGGGCCGACTACTTCCTCGTCTACGCCCGCACCAATTTCGCCCCGAACGCCAAGCCCCAGGAATCCATAACCGCCTTCATCGTTGACCGGGGACCCGGGGTAGAAACTAAATATCTTTACAATCTCATGGGTTGCCGGGGTGGGGGCACGGCCCGCCTGATCTTTCGGGACGTCAAGGTGCCCAAAGAAAACGTTTTAGGAGAGGTAAACGGCGCCTATGAAGTGTTTAACACCATGATGGTACCCGAGCGACTGGGTACGGCCATCATGACCATCGGCTCGGCCAGAACGGCCCTCGAAATCGCCACTTACTACACAAGCCGCCGCAAGGCCTTCGGCAGAACCATCAACCAATTCCAAGGGGTAAGTTTCCAGGTGGCGGAGGCAGCTATGCTCCTCGATGCGGCGCGGGCCATGGGTTATGCCACCTGCCGGGCGGTAGATGCAAAGGTAGATACCAACCTCATTAGGAGAATGGTTTCCGAATCGAAGAAGTTCATCACCGAGGCGTGTCAGAAGGTAGTTCATAATGCCATGCAGGTAGTAGGGGGCATCGGATACACAAACGTATTTCCCCTGGAACGCATCTACCGCGATATACGCTTGGCCACCATCTGGACAGGCACGAGCGAGGTTATGTCCATGATTATCGCTCATGAATGGTATCGGGAATGCCTAACAGAGCGCGTCCGGGCAAAGAAAAGGGATTTCGAAGCCGACGCGGAAGAAGCCTTCGCAGAAGAGGAAAAAATCTACGAATAGAATCTCAATCTTACGAAAAAGCTAAGAGACCGCAGTAAGCCACGAGTGGAAATTGTAAATTTCTTTGACAAGGGTCTTTTTTGCTGATAATTATGTACCAGTTTACGTAAAGTGGAATACAAAAGGGGAGGATTGACCATGTCCGGTTTTGTCCATATGACGATGGGGGAACTCATCAAGAAAACGGCTTACGAGCACGGTCAGGTAGAAGCCTTGGTGGCACCTGAATTTGGTATCCGCTTAACCTACGAACAGTTGTACGAGACATGCCGCAATCTCGCCCGGGGGCTGATGGCCCTGGGCATCAAGCGAGGAGATGCCTGCGCCGTCTGGACGACGAATCTCCCAGAGTGGGTTTATCTGCAATTTGCCCTCGGTATGGTGGGAGGAATCTTCGTTACCGTGAACACCAATTATCGAACCCACGAGTTGGAATACCTGCTCCATCAATCGGATGCCACCACCCTCTTTCTCATGGAGGGATTCCGGGATACCAGCTTTTACGAAACGGTCAGGGAAATCGTACCTGAATTGGATGCGTGTCAACCGGGAAATCTCACCTCCCATCGCCTACCAAAGCTTAAAAACGTCGTCTATATAGGCAAGCGGGTTTATGTCCCCGGCATGTTCAAGTTCGAAGATATAATGGCTATGGCCCGGAGAATAACGGACGAAGAGCTCGACGAGCGGATGCGCAACCTGGAAGAACACGATGTTATCAATATGCAGTACACTTCGGGCACCACAGGCTTCCCCAAGGGGGTTATGCTTACCCATCATAACATCATCAACAATGCCCGCATGGTGGGAGACGTAATGGGGATGACCCCAGAGGACCGTCTTCTTATTCACGTGCCCCTTTTCCATTGCTTCGGCTGTGTCATGAGTACCCTAAACTGCGTCTACCACGGATCTACCATGGTCCTCCTGGAGTCATTCGATCCCCTCAAATCCCTGACCACCGTCGCTGATGAACGTTGCACGGCCTTAAACGGGGTACCTACCATGTTCATCGCCATGCTCAATCACTCGGAATTCGGAAAATTCGATTTAACAACCCTGCGCACCGGTATCATGGCCGGTGCGCCCTGTCCTACAGAAACCATGAACCAGGTTCGTACCCTCATGCATTGCCCAGAAATCGTCATTGCCTACGGGCTCACGGAAGCCTCCCCGGTCATCACCATGACCCGTCGGGAGGACCCGGTGGAACTGCGTGTTTCCACCGTGGGACGCCTCCTTCCGGGAGTGGAGGGGAAAATCGTAGATCCGGAAACGGGGGCAGATCTGCCCGCTAACGTGCAAGGAGAAATAGTTACCCGCAGCCCCTGCGTCATGAAAGGTTACTACAACATGCCGGAAGCCACATTAGCCGCCATCGACCGTGATGGGTGGCTGCATACCGGCGACCTGGGCGAAGTGGACGAAAAGGGCTACTTCAAAGTTACGGGCCGCATCAAAGATATGATTATTCGCGGGGGAGAAAACATCTATCCGAAAGAGATAGAGGAATTTCTCTATCGTCATCCGAAGATTGCCGATGTCCAAGTCGTGGGCGTACCGGACAAGAAGTACGGAGAACAGGTCCTGGCTGTAATCCAACTCAAACCCGGCCAGAAGGCTACCGCCGAGGAACTGGTGGAGTTTTGCCGTGGCCGCATTGCCCGCCACAAGATCCCTAAATACTGGGAATTCGTCGCTTCCTATCCCATGACGGCCAGTGGGAAGGTTCAGAAGTATAAATTGCGGGAAATCTATGGTAAAAAATATGGAAACGTTTAAGGAGGCAGGTGATGAAAGAAGAAACAGAGATAAAGATCGGGGAGCTAGCGCGGCGCCTAAACCTATCCCCCCGAACCATCAGATATTATGAAGAGATCGGCCTCCTTAATTCCATCAAACGCATTGAGGGTGGGCGGAGAATTTACACGGATGCCGACCTCCGCCGTCTCAAACTCATCAAGCGTCTCAAGACCCTGGGGCTTACCCTGGCCGAAATGCAAGAATTAGAGGCTATCTGGTCCATCGAAAAGTCCAATGACAAGGTGCTCAAAAGACTCTTAGAACTTCTCGATGGCCACCTTTCCCGACTGGAAGAAAGGATCAAAGACCTCTCTACCTTGAAGATGGAAATTCAGCAGTACAGAGAACGAATCAGGGCCAAGATCACGGAGCATCAATCCTCTCCTGGCTCCTCCCGAGGCACCACATCGAAACTCCCCTCTGAAGGATAGTAAACGGTTGTTCCGGGCGGTGTCGTCCCTTCGAGGAAGCATTCATAAATGGCTCTGGCATCGGACGAAGGCTGACCCGTATGGGGATTGACACGGACAAACACAATACCATCGGGAATAGGAAACTGTTCCACCGGCTTCTGAGAAAGAATCTCGGACATGCAGTATAGCCAGATGGGTGCTGCCGCCCGGCCACCCACTTCCTGCCGCCCCAGGCTCCTCTCCTGATCGAAGCCTACCCACACCCCGGCTACGAGGGAGGGGGTAAATCCGATGAACCACGCGTCTTTTGTGTCATTCGTCGTACCGGTCTTCCCTGCCACCGGCCTGCCGATCGCCCTGACCCGGCGCCCTGTACCACTTTCTACCACGTCCCTCATGACGTGAGTCGTGATGAAGGCGATGCGGGGATCTATCACCTGCTCCGCCTTTGGCTTGGTCTCCTCCAACACCTGTCCCGTTCTGTCAACGATCCGGGTTATAAAGTAAGGCGTCACCCTCTGTCCCAGATTCCCGATGGTCGCGTAGGCCCTCACCATCTCCAGGAGGGAAACGGCGGAAGTACCCAGGGCAAGGGAGAGGTTACGTGTGAGGGGAGAGGTAATGCCTAAATTGGCGGCGTACTGGGCAGCGTAGTCGATCCCGATTTCGTTCAAGAGCTTTACCGTCACGATATTGCGGGACTGAACGAGGGCGGTTCTCAAGGTGGTGGGACCGTTAAATTTACCGTCGAAATTCTTCGGCCTCCACCAGCCGTCCGGGCTTGAAGGGTCTGGGTATTCCACCGGCTCATCCACAATCACATGCGTTGGGGTGAGCCCTTTATCAAAGGCCGCCGTATAGATGAAAGGTTTAAATGCCGAACCCGGTAACCTTTTCGATTGCACAGCCCGGTTGAACTCGCTTTTTTGAAAATCCCTTCCCCCCACCATGGCTTTGATGGCGCCCGTCCTCATTTCCATGACGACGATGGCACCCTGAACCAATCCTTTTTCGAAGCGCTCTCGCGTTTCCAATTCCCTTAAGCCTCTCTCCAAGGCCGCATTTGCCGCCTTCTGCATTTGTACATTGAGGGTCGTATAGATCTCAAGCCCTTCCTTGTAGAGAACATCGCTTCCGTATTTCTCCAGGATATACCTTCGTACCTGCTCCGAAAAGTACGGGGCTATTTTTTCTTTGGGCTTGACGGGCCTTAAGACGATAGGTGTCATGAGGGCACGGTCACGGTCCTGCTTCGTTATGTATCCATCCTCGAACATCCTCTCCAGTACATATGCCTGTCTCGCCCGGGCGCGTTCGAAATTGTTGAAGGGCGAGTAATAGTTGGGGGCCTTGGGCAAACCGGCCAGCATAGCCGCTTCCGGCAAGGTCAGCTGGTGGGCGCTCTTGCCGAAATATCCCTGCGCTGCCGCCTCGATGCCGTAAGTGCCGTGTCCGAGGTAAATCTGGTTGATGTAGAGGTTAAGAATCTCCTCCTTCGTCAGGTAGCGGTCGATTTTGTAAGCCAGGATGGCCTCCCTAATCTTTCTCATGTAACTCTTTTCCGGGGTAAGGAAGAGGGATTTGGCCACTTGCTGGGTAATGGTACTTCCTCCCTGCACAATGCGCCCGGCACTTAAGTTCTTAATTAAAGCACGGATAATACTGGCCAGATCGACACCCCGGTGTTCGAAGAAACGGCTGTCTTCGGCCGCCACGAAGGCATAAATCACCACTTTCGGCACATCCTTGATGTTGACGACCCTTCTGTTTTCCAGGAAAAACTCATCTATGAGTTCGTTCTGATCGCTGTAGACCCGCGTGGCAATGTTGGGTCGATAATCCTTCAAGGTGGCGATGGAAGGAATATTCGCAAAAAACAAGTAGTACACGAAACCCACGGCAAAAATAGCCACCAGGATCAGGAAGAGGAAAAAAATCGTAAAAATTCCCCTCTTTTTATTGCGCCTCTTCATGTTTAACCACTTTTTTCTTCTCCGCCCATTTGGCGAGGATGATCCCTAATTCATATAACACCAAAAGGGGCAAAGCCATGAGGATCTGAGTAAAGGCATCCGGTGACGGCGTAAGAATGGCGGCAATGATAAAGATAATTAAAATCGCGTATCTCCTCTGCTTTTTCAAAAGGCGGGAACTTACCACGCCGATTTTGGTAAGAAAATAGATCAAAACGGGTAATTCGAACGAAAGGCCGAAGGCGAAAAGGAGCTTTAGGGAGAAAGACAGGTATTCTTTGAAGGAGATCATGGGTTTGAGGAAATCGGTGGAAAAGGAAACGAAAAAACCAAAGGCGGGAGGAAGAACAATGAAATAGCCAAAGGCAATTCCGAGGAGAAAGAGAAACGTAGAGGAGATAACGAAAGGGGCCACATACCGGCGCTCATGCGGATAAAGCCCCGGTGAGACAAACTTCCAGAGCTGATAAAAGGTGAAGGGGCTCGTAAGAAAGAGAGAGGCAAAGAAACATATCTTCATGTAAACGAAAAACGCCTCCGGCAAGCCGGTAAAAATCATATGGCTGCCTTTGGGCAGCACGGAAACGAGAGGGCGGGTGATAACGTAATATAGATAATCCCTTACATAATAACAGACGACGAAACCCACACCCACCGCTATGAGGATGCGAACCAACCTTTTCCTTAATTCCTCCAGATGGGAGGTTAAGGGCATCTTCTCTTCTTCCATGCTATTCCTCAGGGCTTAGGTTCGGAAGTAGGGGCAGAATCGTCCTCCCTTTTCCCGTAAAGCAGCGAATCTTTAAGGCCGTTATCTTTAGGAGCCGGCTCATCCTCCTTGAGGGTTTCTTTCAGGGATTCGGTAACCTCTTCCGTCGCCCGACGAAACTCACCGATCGCCTTTCCCAGAGATTTGGCAAGATCGGGGATCTTCTTCGGGCCTACCACGAGCAGGGCAACGATAAATATCACGATTAGTTCCGGTACTCCAATATTGAACATGGCCTCGATACCTGAAGCGGTTAATAACGTGGCCCGGAAATATTTGTCAATGGTAAATATTTTGCTCATTGCATCGATTTGTGATAACGGTTTCAAACTATCAATTAAGAAAGGGGAAAGACTAAACGGGTGGCAAGAAAAACGGGTATCGTAAGGGACGAAAGATACTTGCAACACGGCGCCTACTATCTCAATCCCGAAACGCCGGCCCGGCTGAAAGAGGTTTACTCGTTGCTCGATACGCCGGATTTCAGGAACAAATTTGTTCTTATCCCGCCCCGCTATGCGAGCTTCGAGGATCTCACCTTAGTCCACAGCCCGAATTACATAGAAATGGTGGCCGCAACCGAAGGCCAGAGGCTAACCATCCTCGATCCCGACACCCATGCCACGGAAAAAAGTTACGAGACGGCCCGCCTGGCGGCAGGGGGCTGTCTTTGTGCCCTCGAAGCAATCATCGAAGGCAAGGTAGACAATGCCTTTGCCTTCATCCGACCGCCCGGGCACCATGCCGGCCGCGACCACTCCGCCGGATTTTGTATATTCAACAACGTCGCCATCACCGCCGCCCACGCGCTTTCACGCCTGGGGCTCAAACGCGTCCTCATCGTAGATTGGGACCTGCATCACGGTGACGGCACCCAAGAGATCTTTTACCGGACAAGCTCCGTCCTCTATTTTTCCACCCATCAATATCCCGCCTACCCCGGATCGGGCTGGTTGACAGAAATAGGAGAGGGGGAAGGTAGATTTTACACCATCAATGTGCCCTTGAAAGCCTTTGCCGATAATGCCACCTACGTGGCGGTATTCCGTCGCCTCCTTCAACCCGTGGCCCGTGCGTATCGACCGGATATTATCCTTGTCTCCGCGGGGTTCGACATCTTACGCCACGATCCCCTCGGGGATATGCAGGTTACCCCCTTAGGCTTCGCCACACTCACCCGTCTGGTCATGGACATGGCCGATGAATGCTGCCGCGGCCGACTCCTCCTTGTCCTCGAAGGGGGGTACGATACAGAAGGCCTGCGTGCCTCGGTGGGGGCCGTATTGAAGGAGCTTCTCGACGAAACCCACGTACCGGAAGAAGACATCCACCGTCTGGAGTTCGAGGCAGAACAGCAAAGAGACCGGATCATCCCCCAGGTAATTGGGCAGATCGGAGAGAAGTGGCCCGTATGCTAACAGAAGCCTTGCTTTTATGCGCAAATTTTTATAGGGAGCTAACGAAAAAAGACAAGGGAGGGTCGCCTTGAAGATATCCAGAAGCGAGGTTATGTACGTCGCCCATCTCGCCCGCTTGGAATTGACCGATGAAGAGGCGGAAAAGTTCACCTCGCAATTAAATGATATTCTCCTCTATATGGAGAAACTGAACAGCGTGGATACGAAAGACGTGGAGCCCATGTCGCACGCTATTTCCCTGCACAACGCCTTCCGGGCAGATAAGGTCGAGCCTTCTCTTGCAAATGAGGTTTCCCTGGCCAATGCACCGGATTCACATGGAGAATTCTTCCGCGTGCCCAAGGTAATAGACTGAAAGGGTCAAAGATCATGGAATTGTTCGAACTTACCATCCACGAGCTGAGCCAGTACCTGAAGGCCAGGGAAATATCCGCCACGGAAATCCTCAATGCCGTCTTCCATCGCATAGAAGAAGTGGAGGGGAAGGTCCACGCCTATATCTCCCTCATGAAGGAAACGGCCTACGAGCAGGCAAAGGAGGCCGATCGACGCCTTGCTCGGGGAGAAGCGACGGATATTACAGGAATCCCCATTGCCTTGAAAGACATCTGTTGCACCAAAGGCTTCCCCACCACCTGTGGTTCGCGGATCCTGCAAAATTTCATTCCCCCCTACGATGCCACGGTGGTAGAAAAGCTTCAATCCGCCGGTGCCGTTTTCGTGGGCAAAACGAACATGGACGAATTTGCCATGGGGTCTTCCACGGAAACGTCGTACTTCGGCATCACCACCAATCCCTGGGACACGGAAAGAACACCCGGCGGATCCAGTGGCGGATCGGCTGCCGCCGTGGCCGCCCACGAATGCATTGCCGCCATCGGTTCCGACACGGGCGGCTCTATCCGGCAACCGGCCGCCCTATGCGGCGTTGTAGGAATGAAGCCCACTTACGGTCGGGTATCCCGCTTCGGCCTCATTGCCTTCGCCTCCTCCCTCGATCAAATCGGCCCCATTACGAAGGATGTGGAGGATTGTGCCATCTTAATGAATCACATTGCGGGCTACGACCCGCGAGAATCCACCTCCGTCCCGGAACCCGTACCGAATTATCGCGACTTCCTTCAAGGCGGCATAAAGGGCTGGCGAATCGGTGTGCCGCGGGAGTACTTCATCGAAGGCATCGATCGAGAAGTGGAAGACGTAGTGAGGCAAGCCATCTCCACCCTCGAGCAAGCGGGGGCCCACATCGAAGACATCTCACTACCCCATACCCCATACTGTGTGGCCACGTATTACATCATCGCGCCGGCAGAGGCGAGTTCTAACCTTGCCCGCTACGATGGGGTAAAATACGGTTACCGATCCCCGGACGGGCGGGACCTCATGGAAATGTACAAGAGAACAAGGTCTCAGGGATTCGGGGATGAGGTGAAAAGGAGGATCATCATCGGCACCTATGTCCTATCCGCCGGATACTACGAGGCATACTACAAAAAGGCCTCCCAGGTCCGGGCCCTCATCCGCCGAGACTTCGACCTCGCCTTTGAAAGGTGCGACGTCATCCTCACCCCCACGACGCCCACGGCCGCCTTCCGCTTGGGAGAGAAGAGAGAAGACCCCATCCAAATGTACCTCTCTGACATATTTACCATTTCGGCAAACCTGGCCGGCATTCCGGGGATCTCCGTGCCCGGGGGTTACACGAAGGAAGGCCTGCCCGTGGGCATCCAATTTTTGGGCAACCATTTTCAAGAAGGAAAGCTCCTCAAAGTAGCGTCGGTATTCGAGAAAACGGCCAAGATAGAGAAAAGGAGGCCCCTTCTATAATGGATTTAGAACCCGTCATCGGCCTCGAAGTCCACGCCCAGCTCCTTACGGCTTCGAAAATCTTCTGTGGATGCTCCACCCAATTCGGGGCCCCTCCCAACCACCATACCTGCCCCATATGTCTGGGGATGCCGGGGGTACTGCCTGTTCTCAACCGCCAGGTCGTGGAATATGCCCTCAAGATGGCCCTCGCAACCAACTGCGAGATCAATCGCAAGAATTACTTTGCCCGGAAAAACTACTTCTACCCCGATCTTCCCAAGGGTTATCAGATTTCCCAATATGCCGTGCCCCTGGCGGAACACGGCTACGTGGAGATAGAAACGGAAAACGGCAAAAAGAAAATCGGCATCACCCGTATCCACATGGAGGAAGACGCCGGCAAGCTCGTCCATGATGAGGCAAACCCCGTAAGCTATGTGGATTTCAACCGGACGGGCGTTCCTTTAATCGAGATCGTAAGCGAACCGGATATCAGGAGTGCGGAAGAAGCCGTCCAGTACCTGAAGGCCCTGAGAGATATCCTCGTCTACTTGGAGATATGTGACGGCAATATGGAAGAGGGGAGCTTCCGCTGTGACGCCAACATCTCTCTCCGTCCCCGAGGCAGAAGTGAATTCGGAACGAGGACGGAACTAAAAAATATGAACTCCTTCCGTCACGTGCAACGGGCACTGGAATACGAGATAAAAAGGCAAATGTTCATCATAGAAAGTGGGGGCGAGGTGGTGCAGGAAACGCGTCTGTGGGACGAAAGCCAGGGCGTCACCTACGCTATGAGGGGAAAGGAAGAAGCGCACGACTATCGGTACTTCCCGGATCCCGATCTCGTTTCGGTGCTGATAGAAGATGACTGGATAGAAGAAGTAAGACGATCCCTACCGGAACTTCCGGCGGCAAAAAAGCAGCGTTTCATGGACGAATACGGTCTTTCCTCCTACGATGCAGGCGTCCTCACGTCGGAGAAGGCCTTGGCCGAATACTTCGAAGCCTGTGTAAGAAAATGTGGTCAGCCGAAAACGGCAGCCAATTGGATCATGGGGGACTTGTTGAAGCTAATAAACGAAGACAAGGGCACCATAAAGGACTGCCTCGTTTTTCCTGAGTACTTAGCCGAAATCATAAATCTCATCCATGAAGGCACCATCAGTGGAAAGATAGGGAAAGAAATCCTCGAGGAAGTCTACGGCACAGGTCAAGCCCCCCGGGTCATCGTAGAGAAAAAAGGTCTTGTCCAGATAACCGATACCCGGGCCATCGCCGAGGTGGTAGACAAGGTCCTCACCCAGTATCCTGACCAGGTTGCCCAGTATCGGGCGGGGAAAGAAAAGGTCTTCGGCTTCTTCGTCGGCCAGGTCATGAAGGAAACGCAAGGCAAGGCCAACCCGAAATTAGTAAACGATTTACTTAAGGAAAAGCTCGCCAACTAAGGGGCAGCATGAACATTCGGGACCGTCTGTCACAGCTCGCCCGGTATAGAAGGGCGACGTATACCCCGGACAGGCGAGAACATCATCACAACGAGAGCATACATCCCCCGCTCAAGGAGCTCATTCCGGGAGAAGAGGTATCCAACGAAAAGGGATGCTTCTATCTAACACATAATTTCCATCCCGGTTCGCTGCGTCACGGCCACTACGTCTTAAGAGACTTTACCCCCCTCGACACCGCCCTCCTCGCGATCTTGGTGGGTGATTCTTCAATCGGGGCATGCCACATAAGCGACGGCCTCTTTCTCGACACGGAGACGACGGGGCTTTCCGGGGGGACGGGTACCCTGCCGTTTCTCATCGGTCTGGGTTGGTTCGAAAAAGAGGGCTTCGTGATAAAGCAGGTTTTCATCCGGGACTACGATGAAGAAAAGGCTGCCCTTCTGTATGTGACGGAGCATATTAAAAAGAAGAGATTCCTCGTTACGTTCAACGGCAAGGCCTTCGATGTCAATCTGCTCAATGCCCGCCTCATCTTAAACCGCTTGCCCCCACTCTTAGAAGAAATGCCCCACGCGGATCTATTACACCCGGCGCGTCGCCTCTTGAAACACCGCCTAAGCGACCGCAGCCTTACCGCCCTGGAGGCGTCCGTCCTCGGCCTCTCAAGAGAAGGGGATGTACAGGGCTACGAGATACCGGCCCTCTATTTCGATTGGCTGAGGAGGCGCGACGCGCGGACAATGGTGCGTGTGTTCGAGCATAACCGACTCGACATTCTCTCCCTCGTTACGCTCACGGCCAAATTAACGGAGCTGGTAAATCCGGCGGTAACGTCCCCGTCCTGTGAGCCGATCGACAAACTGGCCGCCGGCCGCATCTGGGCCGCAAGAGGTGTCTTCACCCCTGCCATCCGGCTGTTCGAATCCTTAAGAAGCGCCAGCGAGGACAACTACCTCTGGCAGACGGCCTCGCGGGAGCTATCTCTCATCTACCGCCGCCTGGGTCACTGGCCGAAGGCCGTCTCCATCTGGAAGCAAATGGTAAATAAAGATCCCACCGACACTTTCGCATACATAGAACTTGCGAAATACTATGAACATCGGGCCCAAAACCCGGCCCTGGCACTGAAATACGCCTTTTCGGCCAAAGAGCACTCTCCCCATTCGCCAGAGATTGATCATCGCATAGAACGTCTCTTGAAGCGCCTAAATAAATAAACCGCACTGTCCCTTTCGTTGGGGGAAAACACAAAATACCCTCACCCTTTTCCTCCCAGTCTCTCGTCCATACCGGTGAAGCCGCAATCCGGCTGATAACAGGTAACATTCAGAAAGGCGCACTTCTTATTGCAGACGGGGCATTCTTCCGGCGGTAGGGCCTGCGTTACGGTGTTGCCGCAATTACTGCATTTCCACGTATTCTCTGATATAGGTGGTTTACTTTCTCCCATGGATTCACCTCCATTGCACCTTCGGCCCGTCAAAATAGGATCTTTCCCTATTTTCAGGCTCCGTCGAGGCCACCTTTCTCCTTCTGGCGAAACCAAGCAGCCGGGTTGGTGAAATACTCTTCCGTCTCCTTGAGGGAAAGGTAGTGCTCATGCTCAATGGTAGCCAGGAGATCGAAGAAGGCCTTTTCACTCGGATCTGAGACGGCATCGCGCAGACGGGCATAAAATGAAGCGCCTTTCCCTTCGAATTCTATGGCCTTTTTTAACGCTGCAAGGTCGTCGGCGTCCGCCGCCGGGGCCTGTTTTGCCTGTTTAACAAAATCTTTTAAGATATCCGGCACCTTCGTCTTACCCACGGCAAGCGGAACCGTCTCCGGCCACTTTCCACCCTTCGACCAAACGGCATGGAGTTCTATAATCATTTTTTCGTGTTCCCCTTCCTCTTCGGCAATCCGGGCAAACATGACCTTCCCCAGGGGATTTTGAGTCCTTGCCGCGTTAATCCTATAGAATTCCTTTTCCTGGCGCTCGTTCTCCAGGGCCGTCTCAAGGGCATCGATTCGTTCTTTCATCTCGCCTCCTTTTTTTATTTTTACCCATATCACGAAACGCGGCTAAAAGTTAAGGGTCATTAAAAGTGGCTCCAAGCCCTCATTTTCTGGGATTATGTCTTCATCATCCCCTTCAGTTAGAGCCGCACCCAGACGAGTCTCGATCAAGTTAAGGGCCCGATCTATATGGGATACGAATTCCGGGACGGGGATGATCTCTTCATAGGTGCGGGTGTACGAACGAATACAGACATCTTTTTTCCACATGGCTTCCGCCCTTTTTTTCGCTTCTACCAGGATCTGGTGTGCCCGGCGGGCCGTGGCCACCCTTCTTACGACGGTGAAATCCCACAGGGATACGGCATGGCAAAAGTACGTAGTGGGCCGATAGGCATCAAGCGCCACCGCGGCATCGTGCACCTCGAAATTGACGATCATCCTGTCCTCGGCAAATCTGTTCGGATCGAAGCCGGGGATATCGTCGCGGACAAAGCCCCCTTGTTTCATTACTTCTTCCGTTACCTTTCTTATGACCGACCTCCTTCCCATGACGGGACATTGGGCGTCGGTAAATACAGCGGGGTTATCGTTCAAAACGGTGCGCAAAATCAAAGTCATATGAAGGAGGAAAGTGGACCGTACGCCGGAGGGAGAAATGGCCAAACCCTTATTGAAAAGCACTGCTGCCTCATGCAGGGAATCGAAAACAATTTCCCGCCACGTCGATACATTCCTACCCCCTTCTGCACGACAATACCTTAAGGCCAGCATGGCCTTCTCCAGATAAGTGCCGGCGTACTCGCAGTAAAAATCCTCCCCCAAATACGAACAGTGTTCTTCTACGTAACGCGCCTCGTGCAAGGCGAACCTCAACATGGCCATAGAGGCCTTCCAAGAGGGGGCAGACAGGGCCAGATGTCGATAGAGGACAAGGCGAAACGTTCTCGCCGTAGGATCGTCGGGATTCAAACCTACGACCACCCTCATCACCTCCAGGGCCTCCCAGAAACGGCGCCGGAAATAAAGCGTTTTTGCTATTTCCTGCCCCAGCAGGGAATTGGAAGGAAAACGCAGGAAGGTACTCAACGCATTGGGCTTCGTCACCTGCGCATCTTCCGGATAGAAGAGCAGGCGATTAAGCCGGAATTTTGCCTCATCCCCGGTGGCACAAATGGGATCAGAAAGGAGTTCCGGTATGAAATCGAAGTAGATGGTATTCCAGAAAGCATAGACCCACCAGACGAAGAGCACCTCCCCGTTGAACAGGGCGACCTCGTAAGGGCGTTCACAAAGGATGACCCGCACATCGTTGATAAGGAGACATTGCCGGACAAAATCCGTAATCCTGATTACCGGGTCACCGGGAATGCGCACATTCATGATAGGGACAAGCTGGCTATCGACGGTAGCAAAGTCACCCCCCGCGAGCCCAATGGAAAGGAATCTTCTCTCCGAGTAAAAGGGGGAAAGCGCCCAACGCACCGCCACTTGATGAGCTAAAGACATGGCAGCACGCAAACAGTATCGATAGGCAGAAGGGTTATCCAACCCTTCATCTTTGGGAAAATCCACGTATAGGGTGGTAATATCGTGACCACGCACCCTTCTCCCGTGCAGATAGGGGTCTTTGGAACTCTCCAGGTAATCCTTTAGGGTCTTTCTCAGCCAGCCTATCACTTCATGGTCCACCACATCCCCCCGACCGGTGAGAGAAAACCCGATCCGTATTCCATGGGTAAACACGCGACTGCCGGCCGTCAATCCCGTCTCACACAATCTTTTCAAGACATCATAATTCCAAGTCGGCATCAACTGGGGACGATCGTGTCCAATCCAAAAAGCAATACTCCTCAGCACATTCTGCTTATAGACCGTATCCGCCGCTTCCTTCTTCAAGCGGGTGAGCATCGTGTTGCTGATCCGGGGCAGGGCAATCTGGTACTCATCTAACAGACCATTTATCCGCTTGACCCAGGAACGAAGAGAGAAGGTCAAATCAAGAAATTCTTTCCGTCTCTCCAACAAATCACCGAAGTCTACAGGCAGGTGCTGAGATTCAGCTTTTTTTAATCCCGGGAACTGATGGATTAGGGATTCCAGTTCGTTTTTTGTCCCGGAAGATAAAATACCTTGTGTTTTTCCAAAATTAATCAACGTTTCTATAACATGGGCATTTTCTTCCGCTTCTCTGAACAGAAGCCAGGATTCGTAGGTTGGAAACACAGCCATTAAGGCCCTCAAGGCTTGGGGAAACTTTTTCATGACCAACTTTCTCCTGCAAAAAATTTTTGTTTCACCTTAAAACAATTTTTTCACTAAAACAAGTTTATTTTGTTGACAACGACGCAAATCAAATGGATAATGCACTAAAATTATCAAAAGGAGGCTCAGTCATGAAATTTTCCCTGCCCAAGTACCTGTGTCTTATCTTTGTGATGGTCGTCCTGATTGTACCGCCAGGTATTCATGCCAAAGAAGTAGTGATCGGATTCTCTGGCCCCTTGAGCGGACCGGCAGCAGAATACGGCCAGGACTGCGTAAGCGGTATGGAGCTGGCAGTTAAAGAGATTAATGCTGCCGGAGGTATTTCCATAAAGGGGGAAAAGTACCACCTCAGGCTGGAGAAATTGGACGATCGCATAGATCCAACGCAGGCGGTTAACAACGCGAGAAGATTAAAGGAAGTGCACCAGGCCGTTGCCGTCTTTTCTCCCATAACGGCCATGACCTATGCCATTATGAACATCAATCAGGAAAAGGGCCGCGAATTCCTTGTGATGGCCTACACGAGCTCCCCCAGCTGCTCCAAAATGAACAACAAACTTACGATTGTCATCCCTCCTACCTTCAGCATCTATGCCCAGATTTTTAGCGATTGGGCCTGGTCACGAGGGTATCGGAAAGGCGGCGTCATTCTCACGAACGAAGTCTACGGAGACGAATGGACCGCCTGGTTTAAAAAGAACTGGGAAAAGAAGGGGGGAACCATTACTTCCGTTAAGCCCGCCAACTACTATACGGAAACGGATTTTTCCCCCCACATCACGGCCGTTCTCGCCACCAAGCCGGATGTCATGCTCATTGGAGGTCCTTCCGCCACCACGGCTCTTGTCATCGAGCAGGCCCGCACCCTTGGATACAAGGGGGGATTTGTCCTCATAGACCAGGCAAAATATGATTGGATTCTGAACCTCCTGAAAGATCCAAAGGTGATGGGCAACCTGGCCGCCGTCGCTTCCGTTTCAAGTCTGCCCGCCTCCTGCACGCCGAGATTCAACGAAGCTTATAAGGCCCAGTACAAGAGGATGATAACATGGGACGCCGTTCTTCACTATGGCGCGGTGGTAGCCGTGGCGCGGGCCATCGCCGCCGCCAACACGACTTCGGATATATGGGCCATAAGGAAAGCCTTTGCCAAAGCTTATCCTCTTTTGGGCGATCGCGTGCCCGCCGAAGTATTCGGCCTCACGGAAGATGGGCGTCAGCAGATGGCATGCTCCGTTCAGACAATCGAAAATGGCGTAGAAAAACCGCCCAGCTTGTATATATGGTGGGCGAAGACCCAGAAAGAATTTGATTACGTCAATAAAACGTCAAAATTTAGAGGCTCCACACCACGTCACTGGCTCAAAGCCGCCGATTATTAATTAAAAAGGGGGTGCTGGAAATCACCCTTCTGGCACCCCCAAATTTTTTTCTTTAACTCAAAAAAAAGTGTTATAAGTAATCCACACAAAAAATTGGAAAGGAGGAACGAGGAATGACCTACTGGTTTCAAGACCCAGGCATCAAAGCTATTTTGCCTCTGGCCCTGGCCGACTCTATCAAGGGCATGATGACCCTCTTCAAAACACCTGCCTTCATCATGGGTTTCAACGTCTTTCCCGAAGGGATGGTTATTGGCCCTTCCACTGCCGACTTCATCGGCGCCCATGCACCAAAGAAGCGGGCCTTTTTCGTCGCCGATGAGGTGAGCGAAAAATATGCCCAGCGAACGGCCAGCTATTTTGCCGCTAATGGATTCACCACGGAAATATGGCCCAAAGCCTTGCCGGAGGTACCTCTCGACAACGTGAAAGAGTGTGCCACCACCATGACGGCATTTGAACCGGACGTCATATTTGCCGTCGGTGGTGGCTCGGTAATCGACGGTGCCAAGGCCGCCTGGATTCTCTATGAACACCCGGAAATAACGGACCTGGGTTCCCAAGTGAGTCCCCTCGTTCTCCTCGGCTTGCGAAAAAAGGCTTTCTTCGTTGCCGTTCCTACCACCAGTGGAACCGGTTCTGAATGCACGGCCGTATCCGTCCTCCACGACACGGCTGCTCATCGAAAGGTGCCCATTGCAAATGCCGATTTGTTGCCCGACGTCGCCATCCTTTATCCGGAGTTCACCGTCTCCATGCCGCCCAAGCTCACGGTCGGCACAGGGCTCGATGTCCTGGCCCATGCCATGGATGCCGCCGTGACACCGGCGGGAAACGAATTCACCCAGGCGATGAGCATTACGGCCATCAAGATGGTCTTCAAGTACCTCCCCCGGGCTTACCGAAATGGGAAGGACCGGGAAGCGAGATACCGCATGATGATGGCAGCCAGCGCCGCCGGCGTAGGGTTCGGGCAAAGCGGGTGTGCCCTCACTCACAGCCTGGGCCATTCTATAGGCTCCATATTCAAGGTACATCACGGTCTCGCCGTGGGCATATTTATCCCTTACTCCTTCCAGTTCTATCGCCCTGTCTGCGACAAGTACCTCGAAATATGTCATGCCCTACGCATTGAAGGGGTAACGGAGGATGAGAGCTTCAACAATCTCATAAAAGCGGTCAGAGACCTGTTCACATCCCTGGATGTCCCCTTGAGCTTGAAAGACCTGGGCATCCCTCGAGACGAATTTGCACGTGAGATACCTACCTTGGTTACTTACAGCGTGGAGGATATCGATACGGTCTTTTCTCCGCGCCCCATCACGGAAGCCCAGTGTGAAAAGATCCTTTGGTATGCCTATGAAGGCAAGGACATCGATTTTTAAAGGAGGGCAGGAGAGATGAAAGGAATCCATGGACGTTTTCTTCGCGTAGATCTAACGGCCAAAAAGTTGGAAGACATGCCCATTGCGGAGGAGCTTTTTAAACAGTACGTAGGGGGTTCTACCCTCGCGGCGAAACTCATAAACGATCACATCACCCCGGAAATGGCCCCCCTGGCCCCGGAGAGTCCTCTCATATTCGCGACAGGCCCCCTGACGGGCAGTTCCATCCCCATGGTGAGCCGATACGCCGTAGGCGGCCTTTCTCCCCTAACGGGATACTGGGGAGAAGCCACGAGTGGTGGTGCATTCCCCTTCCGCCTCAAGCAGGCAGGTTACGACGGCATCTTCATCATTGGCAAATCGGATCAGCCCGTCTACCTCTATCTGGACAACGGTAAGGCGGAACTTCGCGACGCCTCCGATATCTGGGGAAGAAACATATACGAGGCCCAAGACCGCCTCCGGAGCGCCATAAATCAGCCCGGCCTTGGCATGGCCGTCATCGGACCGGCGGGCGAGAATCTGGCGAAAACGGCAGGGATAATGAACGATGCGGGGCGCACCGCCGGACGCTGCGGATTGGGCGCCCTCATGGGATCCAAGCAGCTCAAGGCCGTGGTGGTCTCTGGTAAAATGAGGGCAGAGGCGGCCGATCCCGAAAAATTGAAGGAGCTGACCAAGGAGGCTATGACGGCCATCAAGCAGAACATTGTGGCCCCTGCCTTTCGGGAATACGGAACCCTCATGTACACGGACTTGGGAATGTCGATGAGCGATGTCCCCGTGAAGTACTTCCAGAAGAGCGTCTTCCCGGCGACCAAATTAACGGGCCAGGCCCTGCGTCAAAAATATGTGGTGGAGAATTACGCCTGCGTGGGTTGCCCCATCGGCTGCGGAAGGGAGGTCAAGAATTTCCGTCCCGGTATAGATTCCGTAGATGGCCCGGAATACGAAACTACCGTTGCTTTTGGACCGCTGTGCATGAACTTCGATTTCGATTCCATCATCGAGGCCAATTACCTCTGCAATGCCCACGGAATTGACACCATCTCCCTCGGAGTTTCCATTGCCTATGCCATGTACCTCTATGAGTTGGGTGTCCTCACGAAAGAAGAGGCGGGGATGGAAATCAAGTGGGGTGACGGGCCTACAATCGTAAAACTCGTAGAGATGAGCATCCGGCAGGAAGGTATTGGGAAACTCATCTCTCAGGGCACCTTGAAGATGGCCGAGCATTTCGGACGGGACCCCGAAGAGGCAGCGCAGGTGAAGGGCATGGAAGTGGCCATGCATGATCCGCGCGCCTTCTCCGGCATGGCCCTGTCCTATGCCACCGGTCCGAGAGGGGCTTGCCACCTCAAAGGCGATTACTACAACATCGAGCTGGGGAGTTTTATCTTGGAGTACAACATCCTGCCGGGAGACCGCTTCGCCTCCGAGGGTAAGGCCGAGATGGTGGCGAAGTACCAGAACTTCAAAGACCTGTTCGACTCTTTAACCCTTTGCAAATTCGCCCCCTACACCCCCACCCTTATCTGCCAGGCCTTAAACGCCATCACCGGTTGGAATTACGACCCCCAGGAACTTCTTACCGCCGGTGAGCGTTCCATCACCATCAAAAGGGTCATCAACAACCGGCGCGGCCTCACCCGGGCCGAGGACAAACTGCCGAAGATCTGTCTAAAAGCCCTCGAAGAAGGGAGCTCCGCCGGGAAATCTCCCGACCTTACGCTTATGCTCAAAGAATACTACGCTTACCGGGATTGGGATTGGGAGACGGGAAAACCGAAAAAGGAAAAACTCCTCGCCCTGGGGATGGAAAAAGAAGCCAGGCAGCTCTACCCGTAACGGTAGCGATTGGGGCCGCAAGGCCTGCCTTGCGGCCCCTCTCCTTACAGCCCTAAGAGGGAATAGCGAATGGTGAAGACGCGGTCGTTCATGCTCTCTCCGAAATCAAACCCGATAGACCAGCACTGTCTTCGGTAGTCGATGCCCACCCCCTTCTCTAAGTCCCGATCGTTGATGAGGTCCCGACGATAGTTGAGGCGCATGTCGAGGGACTTCTCCAAGACCGCCTTCAAATTCATGTTTACTTCTTTGACGCTGTCTTTCGTATAACGATAAGCGAGACTCGCCGTATCACCACGCTTGTCGCTAAGAGAGACGCCATAGTTTTCTTCCCGCCACCTTGTTTCATAGACATCATAGCGATTCCTGGCACTTACGGAAACATACTTGGCCGGGTACACGTCGAGTTCGAAAATGATATCGCTCCACGGTTTCCCCCCTTCCCTTCTCGCTTCCCGGAGATCGTAGTACTGGGCGAGCTTCCATCTCAAAAAATCCGATTGCTCCACCTTGCCTTTTTTTATCTGTCTCAGGCTAAGAAAATTGGTGAGGGAATAGGAAATCAGGTTAAAATCCCCCGTGAGGGGAGAAGAAGACCCCAAGGGTGACGTGTATAAGAACATCTGGCTGTATATGTTGTTCATGGCACTGCCGGCCGATATGGCCGGTGCAAAATTGGGCACCTCCCCGCCCGTGGGAGCGGGGCTGTAAAGATAAAAGGCTTCCGGAATAATCGTATGCTTAAGAGTGCTGTCTTCCTTCTCGCTTAAACGATAGGACCGGCTAAGTTCTGTGGTGAGCGTGGCCCCGGTCAGGTAAATTTCCCGATGGTCGGTCCTCCTTTCCCCGGCCGAAAGACTATCATCCCTGGACCATAAAAGGCCCCTTACCCCGACAAACGGATTGAACTTTAAGTGGCGCCATAAATTGAGGGGCAGATAAACGGCAGAACTAACATCGGCGAGATGGCCTTTTTCACCCTGGACCCGATAATAATAATCGTAGACACCGGAAGCATCAAACCATAAAGGGGTCTTTCCCAGCGGCTGCTTTATTCCCATCAAGGCGACTTCCGGATATTTCTGCAGGGTATTTCTGTCCGTCGTCGACGAAAGGTCCTGGATGTTTTTCACGAGCATCGTTAGATTGTATTTTTCCCAGGTCTTCCCTAAGCGAACGGTCGACTCGAGGTAGGAGAGGCTTTCATTACCGTAAAAATCGATTTTTTGAAAAGTGTGAGCGCGATCTTGTTTGAAATTGGCAAGAAAGTAGTTGTACGACGTAAAGTCCTTAAAGTAGAAACTATCCGAAACGCGGGCGATGTCTACCCGAAGTGACAAATCCTCTCGGAAATACGTCTCCTGGTTTACATACAGGGCCCACCTTGTCTTTTCCTCCTTCCAGTCCCGGGACATATTACCCACCGTCTCGCTTAGGTTCTTTCGGTCCTGAAGATATTCAGCGTATACGGTACCGTGGCTCTTGAGGGCAGCATACCTGAATTCCACCCCTTCCTGAAAACCTCTCTGACTCATAAAACGTTGATAGAAAGTAGCATCCTTATCCTCCGAAATAGCCCAGAAAAAAGGGATGCCCAAATCCAGTCCGAGTTGATCTGAATAGGCCAATCGATGAGGCAAGAGAAAGCCCGTCTGCCTCTTCGTCTTAACGGGGAAGATCATATAAGGTGCATAAAGAAGGGGGGCATTTTTCGCGTAAAAGCAGCCGTGCTTCAAGGTCCCGTATCCGTCGATGGTAATATGGAGATCTTCTCCCTTTATTCTCCAATCAGGATTTTCCCCATCACAGGTCGTGGCCTCTACCCAACGACCATAGTAAGTAGCCTCTCCTCTCTTTTCCAGACGGGGACCTCGAAGGTAAAAATGCGTCTGACGAACAAAGATCTCTCCCTGCTCAAGGTAACCGGTCTTATCGGAGAGCTTCATTTCCAGTTTTTTGCCCTCCATGATATCGCCCGCCGCACTTTTCACCTTTACCTGACCGACGGCCACTATTTTATCGGCCTTCTTTCTTAGCTCCACCTCTTGGGCCGTCATCCAATCACCCTGGTAATCTATCTCCACCTTACCCGTAGCTCGATAAATCTCCGGTTCTGCCTCGTAGGAGAACTCATCCGCCTCGATGAGCACGGGTGAGAGCGTTTCCTTCTCCTTTGCTACCGGGGCAGCAGGGGAAAGCTTCAAGGTCATCTCCCTCTGGGTAATGGGGAGCGATAAGTATTGTGCCGGATAGTTAATGTCCATGATTAGGAGTTCCCAGGAAGGTAAGGGCTCTTCGGTTTTTAGGACAAAAACCCCTCGGTCATCGGTGAGCGCATGGAGATAGGGGGGAACGATCAGCGCAACCAAAACCCCCCCGACAGGTTCACCCTTCTCGTCCACTATGTAGCCCGTAAGAGCTTTCTCCATCCCGTTCGACCCGAGGCTCGGCGGCGGGATAAATCCCAAAAGAAGGGTAAAGAGAAAGGCAAAAGCGACCCTGCGCACCATTATTCCATCCCAAATTTACGTAAATAGGCCTTTATCGCCCCTACCAGATAAAGAGAACCCGTCACACAGACGATATCATCTTTTTGTGCCAGGGTACGAGCTTTCTCGTATGCCGATACGGGGTCTTCCACGACTTCGAAATCGCCATGGACGGCTGGAATCAAATCCGATGTAGGGCGCCCACGGGCCGTCGGGGGATGGGTGAGGATTATCAAATCGGCCAGACTTCTCAAACGGGCAAGCATGGATTTATAATCCTTGTCGGCTAGGCAGCCAAAGACAAAGATGAATCTTTTGCCCGGGTAATTTTCTTTCAACGCTCGGCACAGGGCGCCGATCCCTGCCGTATTGTGGGCACCGTCCAGGAGCGTCACTGGCCGATCGGCCACCCTTTCCAGTCTCCCTTCCCATTTAACATGTTCCAACCCCCGACGGAGGTGCTCCTCCGTGATGGTAAATCCGAGCCGGGACAAGATTTCTCCGGCCCCCACCGCCAAGGCCGCATTTTTTATCTGGTGGGGCCCCGAAAGGCCGAAAGAGAGAAAACGGAAATTACCGTATAACCCATAGTAATCGAAGCCCACCTCGCGATCTCGACGACGTACACGAAAATCCCGTCCCAGCATGTACAATCGAGCCCCCCTAGCCTTCGCGATCCGTTCTATCTCATCCCGCACCGTTTTATGCCTTACCCCCGTAAGGCAGATGCCATCCTCCCTTATAATACCCGCCTTTTCTCGGGCAATCTCGATCAGGCGATTTCCCAAAAATTCACAGTGGTCGCGAGAGATGTTGGTTATGACCGAAACGAGAGGGTCTGCCACATTGGTCGCATCCAATCGCCCCCCCATACCTACTTCCAGCACGGCAACGTCCACCTTGCTGTCCTTAAAATACTGAAAGGCAAGGGCCGTTAAAATTTCGAAGTATGTGAGTTTATCGCCGCCCGCCTCGATGAGCTCATCCAGGATACGCATGAATTCTGCCGAAGAAATGAGGTTTTCGTTAACCCTGATCCGCTCCCTTACATCTACGAGATGGGGGGAAGTATAGAGGCCTACTTTATAGCCAGCCTGCCGGAGAATGCAAGCGAGGGCCGAACAGACGGAGCCTTTCCCGTTGGTGCCCCCCACGATAACACTGGGGTAAGTACGCTGCGGATTTCCCCGCCTCTCGAGCAAGTCCCTAATGGGGGCGAGGTCGAGATGGATACCCTTTCCGGCAAACACCTCAAGGCGCGCTTCAATATCCATTGCCATTTCTCTGGTACAAAAAAGCCATGGAATCGCTTTCCATGGCCCGTAAGGAAAAAATGAAAACGGTTTTAATCCGTAACCTTGAAGACTTCATCCCCCGGCCGTACCCGGTCGGACACCTTAATCCCAATGAGATCCCCCGCTTGCGCCTTTTGAATCTTCTGGTTGTTGATCTCCATAGAATCAATCGTCTCGGTCAAATCCGTGGTATGGCCTACGATCTTGATTTTATCCCCTACCTTGATTTCCCCCGCCACGACTTTCACCGCAGCTACCGACGGTTTGGCAAAAAACTTGACCACTTCTCCTATTTTTTCTTCCGCCATGGGATAACCTCCTGTCAATGAAATCGATGGATTACGTCAATCAAACCCCTCTTCCTTTCCCTTCTTTGGCCTTTTCGTAAACCCTTTTCCGACAAAACTCAAGGGAAAAATAAAAAGGCAGGTGACGACACCTGCCTTTTAACTCATACCCTTTTGTCCGTTTCCATCAACCTTCGGCTTTCTTTTCCACCTTTTTCTTTTTCTTTTCTTTCTTTTCCCCTTCCACCACGAACTCGACTAAAGCCAGGGGGGCGTTATCGCCGTGCCGGTAGCCTAATTTAACCACCCTCGTATAACCGCCGGAGCGGTTCAGAAAGCGGGGGGATATTTCTTCAAAGAGCTTTTTTACCGCGGCTTTGCTACGCACGTAAGTTAGGGCACGTCTCCTCGCATGGAGATCCCCCCTCTTGCCGAGGGTAACCATCTTATCGGCCAGGCGCTTTAATTCCTTTGCCTTGACGTCTGTCGTCTTGATCTTCTCATGGACGAGCAAAGACGTAATCATATTGCGGAACATGGCCTTGCGATGGCTGGAAGTTCTACCGAGTTTGAATCCTGCTTTTGCGTGACGCATATCTTTAACCTTCCTTCTCGTCTTTCTGATTCCAAGGCGGGAAATCGAGTTTCATACCGAAACTGAGACCGTGTTCGGCAAGAATATCCTTGATTTCATTCAAGGATTTGCGGCCAAAGTTCTTTGTCTTTAACATTTCCGCCTCTGTTTTTTGGACCAATTCACCGATCAGATTTATACCCGCGTTCTTCAGGCAGTTGGCCGACCGTACGGAGAGCTCGAGCTCATCCACATGCCTTAAAAAGATAGAACGATCGATTTCCTCCTTTTCCTCCTCCGGCTTCTCCTCCTCTTCTACCGCCGGGCCAAAGGATAAAAAGACGGAGAGCTGTTCCTGAAGGATCCGCGCCGCATAGGCCACGGCATCTTCGGGTCTGATACTCCCATCCGTCCACACCTCGAGGTCCAGACGGTCATAGTCTGCCACCTGGCCGACACGGGCGTAAGATACCGTGTAATTCACCTTCTTGATAGGTGAGAATATGGCATCGATGTTTATCGTTCCCTCCGGCTGATCCGGGTCCCTTTCCTTTTTGGCCGGCCTGTATCCGCGCCCGATATCTGCCACGAGCTCCGCCTTCAAAACCGCGTTCCCGGAAAGGGTCGCCAGATGATGATCCGGATTCATAACCTCTACCGTGCCGTCATGCTCCAGGTCCCCCGCCGTAACCACTCCTTCCCTCGAGACATTGAGTCGCAGTAAACGCGGACCACCCTGATAAAGCTTTAAGCGCACCCCTTTCAAGTTTAGGATGATATCGGTCACGTCTTCCTTAACCCCGGGGATGGTGGAGAATTCGTGCAACACCCCATCAAATCTCACCGACACGATGGCGGCACCGGCGATGGATGAAAGCAAGGTGCGCCTCAATGCATTACCCAGCGTTATGCCCGCACCTCTCTCCAAAGGCTGACAGATAAATTCCCCGTAGAAAGGTGTGTGGGTGGATTCGTCGATTTCTACCCTTTTGGGCTTTATCAGGGTTTGCCAGTTTTTCTGTATCATGTTCATCCTTCCAGTTTAATCATTTTGAATAAAGTTCTACCACCAAATGCTCCTGAACTGGCATGGTTAAATCTTCGCGGGCAGGCAAGGCTTTCACCACACCCCGGAAGTTCTCTTTATCCAATTCCAACCACGCAGGGATACCACGTCGAACCACCGTCTCCATCGCCTCTCTGATCCTCGCTATATTCCTACTCTTCTCGCGCACCTCGATGATATCGCCTACTTCTACGAGGTAGGAAGGGATATTTACCTTCTTCCCGTTTACCGTAAAATGGTTGTGCAGCACTAACTGTCTGGCCTCATTACGGGAGGACGCAAAGCCCAACCGGAAAACCATGTTGTCCAACCTCCTCTCCAAAAGGAGAAGCAGATTGGTGCCGGTAATGCCTTTCTGCCTGTCGGCGCGGGCAAAGTACCCGCGGAACTGCCTTTCCAGAAGGCCGTAAATCCTTCTTAGCTTCTGTTTTTCCCGGAGCTGTACACCGTAGTCTGTAAACTTCTGTCTCCGATGACCGTGCTCTCCCGGTGCATAATCCCTTCTTTCAAAAGCACACTTATCACTGTAGCAGCGATCTCCCTTGAGAAAGAGCTTTATCCCCTCCCGGCGACACAACTTGCAAACGGATTCTCTATACCTAGCCAAATTGCCTCCTTCTTAACCACCAATGATTTTATACCCGTCTCCTCTTCGGAGGACGACACCCATTGTGAGGTATGGGGGTGACGTCACGAATGAGGGTAACATTCAAACCCATGCCCTGCAGGGATCTCAGGGCCGATTCTCGCCCGGCGCCGGGCCCCTTTACAAAAACCTGGACGCTTCGCAAACCGTGTTCCTTTGCCTTCTTAACCGCATCTTCCATGGCCAACTGGGCCGCAAAGGGAGTACTTTTACGCGATCCCTTAAATCCCTGAACACCCGCCGAAGACCACGCAATGACGTTACCGCTTAAATCCGTAATGGTAACGATGGTGTTGTTGAAGGTCGACTGAATATGAATAATCCCTTCCGGAACGTTTTTCTTCTCTTTCTTCTTCCCTGTTCTTCTGGCTGGTCTTGCCATCTTACCTCCAGATCACCAATTATTTTTTCCTGCCGCCTATGGCCCGGCGAGGGCCTTTTCTCGTTCGGGCATTGGTACGGGTTCGCTGGCCCCTAACGGGCAAGCCCTTTTTATGTCTCAGCCCCCGATACGTTCCTAAGTCCATCAATCTCTTGATCGACATGGCCACTTCTCGGCGCAGGTCACCTTCCACCTTATGCTCCTTGTCGATGATGTTCCTGATAGCCGTAATTTCCGCATCGCTGAGGGCATCCGTCTTTTTATCGAAATCAACTCCTGCCTTCTGCAAGATATCTCTCGCCTTGGACCGGCCTATCCCGTAAATATACGTGAGGGCTACCTCCATGCGTTTATTCTTCGGTAAATCAACACCTGCAATTCTGGCCACTTGTCTCTTCCTCCCGCTCTATCAACCTTGGCGCTGTTTGTGCTTTGGATTCTCGCAAATCACGCGCACGACACCCTTGCGCTTTACAATCTTGCACTTGTCACACATCTTCTTTACGGAAGATCTCACCTTCATGTTCCTCACCCTTTCCTATCACTTGGCGCGGTAAACTATCCTGCCTCTGGTTAAATCGTAGGGGGATAGTTCGACCGTTACCCGGTCACCGGGCAAAATGCGGATATAGTGCATCCTCATCTTTCCCGAGATATGGGCCAGCACCCGGTGCCCGTTGTCCAGTTCTACCCGGAACATGGCATTCGGTAACGGCTCGATTACCTTTCCTTCCACTTCAATTGGTTCTTCCTTCTGCATAAATCCCCTTTACATCCTCTTCATACTCAAAATGTCCGGACCATTCGCGGTAATGGCGATAGAATGTTCGAAATGGGCGGATAGGCTCCCATCCTCCGTCACTACCGTCCATCCGTCATCGAGTACTTTAACCTTATACGTTCCGGCATTTACCATCGGTTCAATTGCCAGAACCATGCCTTCTTTTAATAAAACCCCCCGCCCTCGGACCCCGAAATTGGGTATCTGAGGGTCTTCGTGCAATTCACTCCCTATACCATGCCCCACGAAATCACGCACCACGGAAAAACCTGCACCTTCCACGTGGCTTTGCACCGCCGCCGATATATCACCCAACCGATTTCCCGCCTGAGCCTCTTCAATTCCCTTGTACAGGGCCGCTTCTGTCACCTTAATCAACTTCCTCGCCTCCTCACTCACCTCTCCCACGGGAACCGTGATGGCGGCATCTCCGTAGTAACCTTTGTAGTATACACCAAAATCCAAGCTCAAAATATCCCCCTCCTTCAGGCGACGATCGGAGGGCATCCCATGAACTACTTCCTCGTTAACAGAGGTGCAAAGGGCATAAGGGTAACCGCGATAGCCCTTAAATGCCGGTTTGGCGCCCCACTTTCGGACGAGTTCTTCACAGTATTCGTTTAACTCTTTCGTCGTTACCCCCGCTTTTACTTCCTTCTTTAAGGCATCCAGAACTTCCGCTACGATCAGGTTGCTTTCCCTTATCCTCTCAATCTCTTCTTGCCTTCTGATAATAACCATTACCTAAAGCTTACCCTATCGACGTCGGGCAAGACGACCTTTCTTCATAAAACCCTCGTACTGGCGGGCCAGTAGATGCGTTTCTATCTGCCCGGCCGTATCCAGGGCCACACCTACCACGATGAGAAGGGCCGTGCCGCCGAAATAGAAGGGCACGTTAAAATAACTAATGAGGATGCTGGGCAGAACACAGACAATGGAAACGTAAATGGCGCCGCTAAACGTAATCTTCGTGAGAATGTCATCGATATATTCGGCCGTTCTTTTTCCCGGGCGAATGCCCGGCACGTAACCACCGTATTTTTTCATATTATCGGCTACATCGACGGGGTTAAATGTCACGGCCGTATAAAAGTAGCAGAAAAAGAAAATCAACGCCACGTATAGTACTTCATAGAGAAACTGCCCCGGGAGAAGCATATGCGACACTTTGTTCATCCACGGATGGGGAACGAAATTGGCAATGGTCGCGGGAAACATCAAAATGGAGGAGGCAAAAATAGGGGGAATTACGCCCGCCGTATTTATCTTTAAGGGAAGATGAGTCGATTGTCCCCCATACACACGCCTGCCCACCACGCGTTTGGCATACTGGACGGGTATCCTTCTCTGAGCGCTCTCCACGTACACAATCACCCCCACCACGACCAACATAAGGACAATGAGGATCACGATGAAGAATATCCCCATTTCTCCTGTGGACAGGAGCCGAAACGTCCGCAGAATGGCCTGGGGCGCCCGACAGACGATGCCGGCAAAAATGATGAGGGAAATGCCGTTTCCTATGCCCCTTTCCGTCATCTGTTCGCCCAGCCACATGATAAAGGCCGTACCGGCCGTCAAGGTTATCATCGTCATGAGCCGGAAAGACCACCCCGGTTCTATGACAATGGGGGCCCCCGTGGGACCGGCCATGTTTTCCAGCCCGATGGCAATGCCAAAGCCCTGGATCATACTCAAGATAACCGTACCGTATCGCGTATACTGGGTGATCTTCTTTCTTCCCGCTTCCCCTTCCTTCGAGAGCCTCTCCAAATGAGGTATGGCAATGGTGAGAAGCTGAAGGATAATGGAAGCGCTGATGTATGGCATAATACCCAGAGCAAAAACGGACAGATTGCTGAAAGCGCCACCGGCAAACATGTCAAAGAGCCCGAGAATCGACCCCTTCGCCTGGTCAAAATAGGCTGCCAAAGCGGCGGCATCGATGCCCGGTGTGGGCACATGGGCCCCAATTCGATAAACGACCAGCAGGGCAAGAGAATAAAGAATCCGCTTCTGCAGTTCCGGTACTTTGGGTATATTCGAAAAGCCTTCTAACAACTCAATTCTCCATCAACTATCCAAAAGCACCGTGCCACCCGCCGCCTCAATTTTCTTTCGGGCACCGGAACTTACGGCCGCAAGTTTCACCGTGAGGGGACGGTCGATCTCTCCTCTGCCCAAGAGCTTGATCCCACGACCGACCTTTTTCACCGTCCCCTTGGCCAAGAGAGAGGCTTTATCTATGACACTACCCGCGGGGAAGTCCTTCAACTGATCCAAGTTGACGATGGCCATCTCCTCACGAAAGATGTTTCTGAACCCCCTTTTCGGCAGGCGACGCACCATCGGCATCTGCCCTCCCTCGAAATGGGGGGGCACCTTTCCACCCGCGCGGGCCCTCTGACCCTTATGTCCGCGGCAGGAAGTGCCACCGTGCCCGGAACCATCCCCCCGACCGACCCGCTTTTTCTTCTTATTGGCACCTTGAGGTGCTTTTAAATGGGCAAGATCCATAAACTAATCTTTCACCTCTTCCATTTTTACCAGGTGACAAACCTTATTTACCATTCCCCTGATCTGGGGCGTATCCTTTAGAATTACCGTCCTATTCAACCTCGTAAGGCCCATGCCGCGCAAGATTCTCCTGTGTTTCTCTGGCCTGCCGATATAGCTTTTTACGAGAGTTATCTTTAGTTTCCGCTCCACTTCCTTCCGGCCCCCTTACTTAAAATGTTTTACCTCTAACGGCACCCCTCGCAGAGCCGAGAATTCTTCCGGATCCTTCAGGCTTAACAGTCCTTTCATGGTTGCTTTGACCAAATTGTGCGGATTATGAGAACCCAGGCATTTAGTGAGCACGTTACGCACCCCCGCCGCCTCCAGCACGGCCCGCACGGCGCCCCCGGCAATAAGTCCCGTTCCTTCTGAAGCCGGCTTCAGAAGTACGGATCCCGCACCAAACTTGCCTATTACTTCATGGGGTAGGGTACCGTTTATGATCGGTACCTTCTGCATATTTTTCTTGGCCTGCTCCATTCCTTTTCGAATGGCCTCCGGCACCTCATGGGCTTTGCCTAATCCAGTACCCACTGAACCGTTTCCGTCGCCCACGACGACGATGGCACTAAAGCGAAACCTGCGACCACCCTTTACGACTTTCGCCGTTCTCTTGATGGCAACAACGCGATCTATGAGCTCGCCTTCTATCCTCTCATCCCTCATCATATACGATCCCACCGCAATCTAAAATTTGAGTCCACCTTCCCTCGCCCCATCAGCCAGCGCCTTGACGCGGCCGTGGTACAGATAACGTCCACGGTCAAAGACGCACTCGGTGACACCACAGGCCAACAATTTCTGCGAAATGAGCTTCCCCACCTCTTTTGCCACCTCTGTTTTCTTCATCCCTGAAGCCCGATCCTTGAGCTCGGCACTCAGAGAAGAAGCGGCGGCGATAGTTCGTCCCAGATCATCGTTAATGGCCTGAACATATATATGCTTCGCACTGCGAAATATCGAGAGCCGGGGCCTCGTTTCGGTCCCCCTAATCTTACTTCGGACGCGTAACTTTCTCTTTTCTCTTATGCGTTCAACCTTCTTCGTCGCCAATTTTCTACCTCAACCGATCATTCTTAACTGGGTTATTTAGAACCGACGGACTTACCCGCCTTTCTTCTCACCACTTCTCCGGTATAGCGAATGCCTTTGCCTTTGTAGGGCTCCGGTTTCTTAAACGCCCTGATCTCCGCTGCCACCCGGCCTACAAGCTCCTTATCTATGCCACTTACCGCAATATTCACCTGCCGATCCACCTTGATGGAGATACCCGCCGGGATTCGATAAGACACCGGCGTAGAAAATCCCAAAACGAGTTTCAACTCCTTATCCCCTATGACTTCTGCCCGATATCCTACCCCCGAAATTTCCAGGGCCTTTTCATACCCCTTCGTTACACCTTCCACCATATTGTTTATGAGCGTCCTCGCCAAACCATGATAGGAACGCCCGAATCTATCCTCTACCAAGCGCTTAACGGTAAGCACATTGCCCGACTGCTCTACCTCTACGAGTGGAGGGAGCTTCTTTTTCAACTCCCCTTTGGGCCCGATGACCTTTATCCAATCCCCGTCTCGCTCTACCTTTACCTGCGGGGGTAATATAATGGGTTTTCTCCCAATTCTCGACATAGACAGTTGACTCCTCTATTTACCAGACTTTACAGATTACCTCTCCGCCCACTTTCAACTTTCGGGCCTCATGATCCGTCATGATACCCTTGGAGGTCGATAAAATCGCAATCCCCAAACCACCCATAACGAGAGGAATCTCTTCACACTTCATGTAAATACGACAACCGGGACGGCTCACCCTTTCCAGCCCGGAGAGCACCCTTTTCTTCGCCATATCGGCTCTTAAGTTTATCCTCAAGACATCGTGCCTTCTCTTTAAGTCCTTCTTTATCTCATAATTCTCGATGAAGCCCTCTCGCTTTAAAATACGCGCGATGTTCAAGTTCATCTTCGAGGGCATCACATCCACCGATTTCAGGTTGGCCCGCGTAGCGTTCCTAACCCGCGTCAGCATATCAGCAATGGTATCCGTCATTCCCATAGGTAAAACCTCTCCACTACTACCAGCTCGATTTTATGACCCCGGGCAACTCACCCCGAGATGCAAGAGTTCTCAGGCAAATACGGCACATTTTGAACTTCCTGTAGAAAGCCCTCGGCCGGCCGCAAAGAGGGCAACGATTGTACTTACGAACCGCGAACTTCATCTTCGAATTTGCCTTTACGATCAATGCTTTCTTTGCCACTTTAAGTCTTCTCCTCCTTAGGCTCTAAACGGCATGCCCAAAAGTCTCAGCAACTCCCTCGCTTCATCATCCGTCTTCGCCGTCGTCACGATGACTATGTTCATTCCCCTCAGTTTATCGACTTTGTCGTAATTTATCTCCGGGAAAATGATCTGTTCCTTTATCCCGATGGCAAAATTACCCCTCCCGTCAAATGAACGGGGGGACACCCCTCGAAAATCACGGATCCGAGGCAGACTTACGTTCACCAGCCGATCGAAGAACTCGTACATCCGCTCCCTCCGCAACGTAACGCAGCACCCGATAGACATGCCTTTTCTCAACTTGAAGGAAGCGATGGATTTCTTCGCCTTGGTTATAACCGGTTTCTGTCCGACGATGAGGGAAAGCTCCTCCATGGCATTATCCAAAACCTTCGGGTTCTGAATCGCCTCCCCCAAACCCATATTGACCACAATCTTCTCCAGCCGTGGCACTTCCATGGGATTCTTATACCCGAACTTCTTAATCATCTCCGGGACGATTTCCGACTTATAAACCTCTTTTAACCTTGCCATCTTGCCAACCTATCAGTCCAGTTGTTCCTTACATTTCCTGCAAATACGCACCTTCTTCTTCTCTTCATTCCACGTGTACCCGATCCTCACGGCCTGGTTGCAACGACTGCAGAAATAAGCCACGTTGGATATATCCAGAGGGGCTTCTTTCTCCATAATGCCACCCTTTCCGCGGGTGTCGGGCCTCTTGTGGCGCTTCACGAAATTGAGCTTTTCCACGACTACCCGCCCTTCCTCGCGTAGAATCTTCACGATCTTACCCGTCTTGCCCTTTTCCTTGCCGGCAATAACCTGGACCGTGTCACCCTTTTTCAGTTTTATCTCATCCATGTCCTTAACCCTGTTATCCTCACCGCTATATTACTTCGGGCGCCAAGGAAATGATTTTCATAAACTGCTTGGCCCTGAGCTCTCTGGCTACCGGGCCGAATATTCTCGTTCCCACCGGCTCCATCTGATCGTTTATGAGGACGGCGGAATTATCGTCAAATTTGAGGTAGGTACCGTCGCTGCGACGTATTTCCTTCACCGTCCTTACGACGACCGCCTTCATGACATCGCCCTTCTTCACCTTGGAGTTGGGCAAAGCCTCTTTGACGGAAACAACAATGACATCCCCCACCCGGGCATACCTTCTCCTGGAACCACCCAGCACCTTTATGCAGGCCACGCGCTTGGCACCCGAGTTATCCGCCACAGTAAGCTGAGTTTGCACCTGAATCATGGGTCATCACCTCTACTTTGCTCGTTCCAAGATTTCCCTTACCCGCCATCTCTTCTCTCTACTCAAGGGCCGGGATTCAACGATTAGCACCGTATCCCCAACTTGGCACTCGTTCTTTTCATCATGGGCCTTATATTTTACATGGCGTTTCACATACTTTTTAAACTTTGGATGAGGGACCACATTTTCTACCCGAACCACAACCGTCTTATCCATGGCGTTGCTTATCACCACACCCTTGATCGTCTTTTTAATGCCCCGCTCTTTCATGCTCCTTCGTTCCCTCTCTCCTTCAGAATCGTCTTGATCCGGGCAATATCCCTCCTCAAATTCCTCAACATCGCCGGAGACTCCAGGGGTCCGGAGCCCTTTCTAATCCTCAAGCGGAAGAGTTCCTCCCTCAACTCCTTCTCCTTCTGGAGGAGCTCGTTTATGCTCATATCTCTTAACTCCCTAACCTTCATAGGAGATCTCCCGCGCTAAAAATTTCGTCTTCACCGGTAGCTTATGCCCCGCCAATCGAAAAGCCTCCCGGGCCACTTCTTCCGATACGCCCTTCATTTCGTAAAGGACCATGCCCGGTTTCACAACGGCGACCCATTCTTCCGGCGTTCCTTTTCCCTTACCCATTCTCGTTTCCGCCGGCTTCTTGGTTACCGCCTTATGGGGAAAGATCCGGATCCATATTTTCCCGCCCCGGCGAACATAACGGGTGATGGCGATTCTTGCCGCCTCTATCTGCCGAGAAGTAACCCATCCGCACTCGGTAGCCTGGAGACCAAAGTCTCCAAACGACACATGACAACCCCGTTCCGGTTTGCCCGACATCCGCCCGCGCTGTGGCTTTCTATATTTCACTCTCTTGGGTGCTAACATATCTCCATCACCTCGACGTAAGCCTTTACATCACCGCTTCACGAGAGGCTATTTCCCTCTGCTTCGGGTTAACCTCCCCGTGGAATATGAGTACCTTCACCCCGATAACGCCATACGTGGTTCGGGCTTCGGCAAAACCCCAATCTATGTCCGCCCTAAGGGTATGAAGGGGAACCCTACCTTCCCGATACCATTCCGTCCTGGACATCTCTGCCCCGCCAAGACGTCCCGCGCAGGTGATCTTAATGCCCTTGGCCCCAAATTTCATGGCCGCCGTGACGCTCTTTTTCATGGCCCTTCTGAACGATATGCGCCGTTCCAGCTGGGACGCCACACTCTCTGCGACGAGCTGGGCATCCAGTTCGGGCTTTCTCACTTCAATGATGTTTATTATGATTTCGCTCTTGCTAAGCTGCTCCAGTTCCTTCTTCAACTTCTCTATCTCGGCGCCCTTCTTCCCGATGATGATACCGGGACGCGCCGCGTATATGTTTACCTTTGCCTTGTTTGCCGCCCGATGTATCTCGATGCGCGAAATCCCTGCGCTATATAGCTTTTTCTTCAGATAATTGCGGATCTTGATATCTTCATGTAACAGCTCGCTGTAATCCTTATCCGCATACCAGATAGATCGCCAACTCTTTATAATCCCCAGCCTTAACCCAATGGGGTTTACCTTCTGCCCCAAACCGTCACCTCCTCACGAAATTCATGCTTCGTCCAAAATAACCGTTATATGACTCATTCTCTTCTTTATACCTGCTACCCGTCCCTGGGCCCGGGCTCTCCACCTTTTGAGGGAAGGTCCCTGATCCACGTAGATGGCCTTTACGTAAAGCACCCGCGCGTCGATATTGGGATTCTGCTTGGCGTTTGCTACCGCCGATTTCAGCACTTTCATAATCATCCCGGCGCTGTATTTCCTCGTGAAGGTGAGGATCTTCTCCGCCTCCGAGACGGATTTCCCGCGTACCAAATCGGCAACCAATCTTGCCTTCTGTGGGGAAACCCTTAAATATCTGGCCACTGCCCTCGCTTCCATGTCGCCTCAACTCCTACTTTTGTACCTTCGATTTCCTGTCCCCTGAATGGCTGTAAAACGTCCTTGTCGGGGCAAATTCGCCCAGTTTGTGACCCACCATATTCTCCGTCACGAAGACGGGAATGAATTTCTTGCCGTTGTGGACGGCGAAGGTATGGCCGATAAGTTCCGGGGTGATGGTGGATCTCCTCGACCAGGTCTTTATCACCACCTTGCTACCCGACGCCTCGATCTTCCTGACCTTCTCCAACAGCCTTTCGTTGATATAGGGGCCTTTTTTTATCGAACGTGCCACCTTACTTACCTCTTCTCTTCACAATGTATTTATCCGTGCTCTTGTTCCTTCTCGTCTTATGGCCCTTGGTAGGTACACCCCACGGCGTACAGGGGTGACGGCCACCGGAAGTCTTTCCTTCCCCACCCCCCATGGGATGGTCGATGGGATTCATGGCCACTCCCCGCACCCTCGGTCTCCTGCCTAACCACCGCGAACGCCCTGCCTTACCTATACTGACGTTTTCATGATCCAGATTCCCCACTTGGCCAATAGTAGCGCGGCATTCCAGACGTACCTTCCTCACCTCACCCGACGGGAGCCTGATCTGGGCATAGCCCTCTTCCTTAGCCAAAAGCTGCCCGTAGCCCCCGGCACTCCTTATGAGCTGAGCCCCCCGGCCAGGCTTCAGTTCCACGTTATGGATCAGCGTACCCAAGGGTATGTTCTTGAGGGGCAGGGCATTGCCCGGCTTGATATCGGCCTTTTCCGAGCTGATGACCACATCCCCTACCGCCAATTTATCGGGTGCAATGATATACCTCTTTTCTCCATCGGCATAATGGAGCAAGGCAATTCGTGCCGAACGATTGGGGTCGTACTCGATGGTCGCGACCTTTGCCGGTATGTCAATTTTGTCACGGCGAAAATCGATGATGCGGTACTTCCTCTTATGCCCGCCTCCGATGTGCCGACTCGTCATCCGACCGTAATTATTACGTCCACCTGACCTTTTCAGAGGAACGACCAAGCGAGCTTCCGGCTCGGTGGCCGTTATTTCCTCGAAATCGTAACCCGTCTGAAATCTTCGCCCTGGTGAGGTGGGCTTGTAAGCCTTAATCCCCATTAACATTCCTCCCCATTCTTATACGCCTTCGTAGAGCTCAATTCGGCTTCCCTCCGCCAGAGTTACCACCGCTTTCTTCCAGTTCGAGCGCTGACCGATAATACGCCCCACCCGCTTTTTCTTACCCTCGAAGTTCATGGTATGAACATCCATGACCTTCACCTTGAAAAGCAATTCCACGGCCCGGGCGATATCGATCTTGTTTGCCCGTCGATCTACAGCAAAGGTGTATTTGTTCATGGCATCTTTGGCCATTGTGCTTTTTTCCGTCAGCAGCACCTTTTTTATTACATCGTAGGGTTCCATTACGAAGCTGCCCCCTCTATGGTCTTGATGCTGGGTTCGAGGAATATGACATGCTCGAAGTTGAGCAGGTCAAAAACGTTGAGCCCCTCGGCCCTGATGGTTTTCACATTTTTTATGTTTCTGGCCGAAAGTTCTAACACCGGATTCGGCCGATCGATGACGATAAGCACTTTATCCAACGCAAAGCGGTCGAGCACTTCCTTTACGCGCTTGGTTTTTATTTCCGCCAAGGGAAAATCGCGCAAAACAACCACCCGATCGTTTTTCACTTTCAGCGTTAAGGCCGATTTTAAAGCAAGGCGCCTCACCTTCTTGGGCACCTGGTAGGAGTAATCACGAGGCCGGGGGCCAAAAACGATGCCGCCACCTCGCCAGATGGGAGAACGGATAGATCCTGCCCTGGCCCTGCCGGTGCCCTTCTGACGCCACGGTTTTTTCCCGCCACCCTTTACATAGCTCCTTTCCTTGGTGGACGCCGTTCCGGAACGGCGGTTGGCGAGCTGCATCTTCACCACTTCGTAGATGGCGTTTTCGTTCACCTCCACGCCAAACACCGCTTCACTCAGTTCGATTTCTCCCACCCTATTTCCTTCGATATCGTATACTGCCACCGTCGGCATCTTTTACACCCCAGCTTTACGTTTTTTCACCGCTTCCCTGATGAGCAATATCCCATTCTTCGGACCCGGCACGGAACCTTTCACGAGCAAGGCATTCACATCCGGCCGGACGGAAATAATCTTCAGATTTTGAACGGTCACTCGTGCGTTTCCCATATGTCCCGGCAACCTCTTCCCTTTAAACACGCGGGACGGGAAAGAACTTGCACCGATGGACCCGGGTGCCCGATGGAACATAGAGCCGTGGGTGGCACGCCCACCCCGGAATCCATGCCGCTTGACACCCCCCTGAAATCCACGACCTTTGGAGATACCCGTAATATCCACGTATTCTCCAGGGCTAAAAATACCCACCGTTACTTCTTCCCCTACCTGCATATCTTCCACGGCCCCGCGGAATTCTTTTATGACCCGAAAGAATCCCCGATCCGCCTTTCGGAAATGGCCCTGAAGTGGTTTGTTGACGGCTTTTTGTTTAATCCGCAAATAACCCAGCTGAACCGCGTCGTATCCATCCGTTTCGGTGGTCTTCTTCTGAATGACAACGGACGGCTCCACCTCAATGACGGTAACCGGAACGGCCACACCGTCCTCGGTAAATACCTGCGTCATACCCAATTTCCTGCCAATAAGTCCCTTTATCATGGCCTTTCTCTAAGTACCTTTTATCACCAGTTCAGAAAAACAAAAGACGGTGTCAAGTAAGCTGGGCCACCATCTCTTGCCACAAACTGGGTATTTTAAAGTTTTATCTCGACGTCCACCCCGGCAGACAGATCGAGCTTCATCAATGCATCCACCGTGGCCTGGGTGGGCTCTATTATGTCGATAAGCCTCTTGTGGGTTCTGATTTCAAATTGCTCTCGCGACTTCTTGTCCACATGCGGGGATCGGTTCACGCAGAACCGGTTTATCTCTGTAGGCAGTGGGACAGGACCGGCCACCCGGGCGCCTGTCCTTTTGGCCGTCTCTACAATATCCTCGACGGAGCGATCCAACAATCTGTAATCATACGCCCGGAGGCGTATTCTAATCCTCTGGTCTTTCATAAATCACTTATTCTAAGATCTTCGTTACCACGCCAGATCCCACAGTTCTCCCCCCTTCACGGATGGCAAATCTCAAAGATTCCTCCATCGCGATGGGGGTAATAAGCTCAATCGTTAACTCCACGTTGTCGCCAGGCATCACCATCTCCACCCCTTCCGGCAGATGAACGACGCCGGTCACATCTGTGGTCCGGAAGTAAAACTGGGGCCTATAACCCGTAAAGAACGGGGTGTGACGTCCACCTTCTTCCTTCGTGAGAACGTAAACCTGGGCTTTAAATTTCGTGTGAGGGGTAATGGAACCCGGCTTTACTACGACCTGCCCTCTTTCTACTTCCTCCCTCTTCGTACCGCGCAAAAGCAGTCCCACATCATCGCCCGCCTGGCCTTCATCCAGCGCCTTACGGAACATTTCAATACCCGTGCAGACGGTTTTAAAAGTGGGTCTGATACCGACTACCTCTACTTCATCACCCAAGCGGATGATACCGCGGTCGATCCTTCCCGTGACCACCGTCCCACGCCCGGAGATACTGAACACATCACCGATGGGCATAAGGAATGGTTTATCCAACAATCTCACGGGTTCCGGAATGTAGTTGTCCACGGCTTCCATGAGTTCCCAGATGCACTTCGCATCGGGAGAATCCGGGTCGTCCGCTTCCAGGGCCTTCAGGGCCGAACCGCGAATAATGGGGATCTCATCACCGGGGAATTCATAAGTCGTGAGCAGTTCTCTCAACTCCAATTCCACGAGATCCAACAACTCCGGATCATCAACGAGATCCACCTTGTTAAGGAATACAACGATGTAAGGCACCTGCACCTGACGGGCAAGAAGGATGTGCTCCCTCGTCTGGGGCATAGGTCCATCGGAGGCGGCCACGACGAGAATAGCCCCATCCATATGGGCCGCACCGGAGATCATGTTCTTGATGTAGTCCGCGTGACCCGGGCAATCCACATGGGCATAATGGCGTTTCGGCGTTTCGTATTCAACGTGGCATATATTGATGGTAACCCCGCGTTCCTCCTCTTCCGGGGCATTATCGATGGAATCAAACGATCGGTATTCAGCCAGACCCTTCTTTGAAAGGTGCTTCGTTATGGCCGAAGTCAGAGTCGTCTTCCCATGATCCACGTGGCCAATGGTACCAATATTCAAATGCGGCTTCGTCCGTTCAAACTTTTTCTTACCCATCTTTTTTTACCTCCTTCGTCTGTATAACGATAACTGACCTCTTCTGTTTCCTCCCCGTTACCATCAACTATCCATCAGAATCGGTAATGAGCAAATGCCCGGTTGGCCTCCGCCATCTTATGTACCGATTCCCTCTTCTTAATGGCTCCACCCCGGTTGTTTGCGGCATCGATGAGCTCTGCTGCCAGCTTATCCATCATGGTTTTTTCCGCTCTTTCCCTTGCATTTTGAATAAGCCAACGAATAGCGAGCGCCACCTGCCTGTGAGGCAAAACCTCGGTGGGTACCTGGTAGGTAGCTCCTCCCACCCGCCGGGACTTCACCTCGATTAAGGGCTTCACGTTGGAGATGGCCTTTTCAAACAACTCGAGCGCCGGTTCTTTCGTTCTCTTTTCCACGAGGTCCAGCGCCCCATACATAATCGATTCTGCTATACTCTTTTTTCCCTTTTTCATCAAGTTATTGATGAAACGGGCGACCAACTTACTCTGATACTTCGGGTCCGGTAAAATATCTCTCTTCTGTACAACTCTTCTTCTCGGCATCTCTGTCTCTTATCAGCTGGATTTTTTGGCTCCGTACTTTGAACGCCCCTGTTTCCTTCCCTGAACACCCATGGCATCCAGTGTCCCACGCACAATGTGGTACCTTACCCCGGGGAGGTCTTTCACTCTGCCCCCACGCACGAGAACGACGGAGTGTTCCTGGATATTGTGCCCCACGCCCGGAATGTAAGCCGTAACCTCATAGCCACTCGTAAGTCTCACTCTCGCCACCTTTCGCAAAGCGGAGTTGGGCTTCTTCGGAGTAGTAGTATAAACCCTCACACACACCCCGCGCCTCTGTGGCGACCCGGCGAGGGCCGGAGCCGAGGTCTTCCGGACTACTTTGCACCTACCGTTACGTACTAACTGATTAATCGTGGGCAATTTAACCTCCCTAAATTCTCAGGTACAGTGAATTTGGCTTGCTATCAATTTCATGTTCATTTGTCAAGGATTTTCTGAGGTGGAAGTTTCAATTTCCCCTTGCTCCCCTTCTCCCAACACCTTGATGCCCAATTTTCTATACATGGGAAGACCCGTTCCCGCCGGGATCAGTCGCCCCATAATTACATTTTCCTTTAATCCCCTGAGATAGTCGACCTTACCGGCCAGGCTGGCTTCGGTCAGAACACGGGTAGTCTCCTGGAAAGAGGCAGCGGAAATGAAGCTCTGGGTGGAAAGGGAAGCCTTCGTAATACCAAGGAGGATCGGCTTACCCACCGCCGGTCGTCCACCTTGAGCAATAACCCGTTCGTTTTCCTCCTGGAACCTGTACCTTTCCACCTGTTCGTCGGCGATGAACATCGTATCTCCCGGGTCCACGATTTTCACCCTTCTCAACATCTGACGGATGATAATCTCTATATTCTTGTCGTTGATCTTGACTCCTTGCAGGCGGTACACATCCTGGATCTCATCGAGGAGATAACGGGCCAGTTCCTTTTCCCCCTTAATGGCGAGCAGGTCGTGTGGGTTGAGGACGCCTTCCATCAGGGGTTCACCTTCGGTCACCCTTTCTCCTTCCTGAACCGTAACATGCTTCCCTTTGGGGAGGAGATACTCCTTCTCCTCACCCCCACCTTCCGGGGTAATGATGATCTTTCTCTTGCCCTTGGCGTCCTTGCCGTAAGAAACGATACCTCTAATTTCACTGATCACGGCATATTCCTTAGGCTTTCGGGCCTCGAACAATTCCGCAACCCGGGGCAAACCTCCCGTGATATCCTTAGTCTTCGTTGTTTCCCTTGGGATCTTTGCCAGGATATCCCCCGGTTCTACGTGATCCCCTTCCGAGACGACAATATTGGCCCCCACCGACAGAAGATGGCGGGCCATCATATTCGTACCGGGGATTTTGGCTGTCTTTCCCTTGCTGTCCTTGATGGAGATACGCGGGCGCAAATCTGTGCCCTTGAATTCAACAATCACCTTCCGGGAAAGCCCTGTGACCTCATCGACGAGTTCCTGCATGGTCTTGCCTTCTATAATATCCCCGAACTTGACCGTTCCGCTCACCTCGGCAAGAATGGGAATGGCAAAGGGGTCCCACTCCGCGATGAGGGTACCGGCCTTTTCCTGTCCGGTTTTTTCATCGCGACCCGAACCCTGCACATAATCACCTTCCTTCACCTTCAAATGGGCCCCGTAAGGCACCGGGTAGCGTCCGCGACTCCGACCCTCTTCATCGACAATGTGCACCTCTCCGTTTCTGTTCATGACAACGAGGTCGCCCGTTTTACTCACGACGGTATGGAGATTCACGAACTTTACCTTCCCATCATGCCGTGACTGCAAGGTAGAGTGTTCTTCGAACCTTGCCGTCCCTCCAATATGGAACGTCCTCATGGTAAGCTGGGTACCGGGTTCACCAATGGACTGGGCAGCAATAATGCCTACGGCTTCCCCGATGTTAACCAGTCTCCCGTGGGCCAGATCACGGCCATAACACATGGCGCAGACGCCGAACTTGGACTTGCAGGTAAGGACCGAGCGTATGGCCACCCTCTCGATCCCTGCCTTATCTATTTTATCGGCCAAGGTTTCGTCTATCTCTTGGTTGGCATGGACTATAATCTCACCCGTGTACGGATCCCTTATATCCTCCAGCGCCACGCGGCCCAGGACACGTTCGCCGGCCGTTTCTATAATCTCTCCACCCTCCATCAGGGCCGAAACATAAATCCCATCGATGGTTCCGCAATCAAGTTCCGTTACTATACAATCCTGGGCTACATCCACGAGGCGCCTCGTGAGGTAACCGGAGTTGGCCGTCTTCAAAGCCGTATCGGCCAATCCCTTCCTCGCTCCGTGAGTGGAAATGAAGTACTGAAGTACCGTCAGCCCCTCGCGGAAGTTAGAGGTAATGGGTGTTTCTATGATCTCACCGGAGGGTTTCGCCATCAGCCCCCTCATGCCGGCCAGCTGCCTTATCTGGAGCGCCGAACCACGGGCACCGGAATCTGCCATCATATAGATGGGATTGAATCCTTCCGTTCTCCCCTTCTCGCCGTTTTCGATGCTGGCCTCCGAAGCGGCAATGCCACCCATCATTTCCGCGGCAATCCTTTCCGTCGCTTGTGCCCAAATATCTATGACCTTGTTATACCTTTCGCCATCGGTTATGAGACCGTCCATGTACTGTTTTTGAATCTTTTGAACCTCGCGATCCGCTTTTTCTACAATCTCCCTCTTGCTTTCCGGGATCACCATGTTCCGAATGGCAATGGAAGCGCCGGAGATGGTGGCATACTTGAACCCCAAATCCTTCAAGCGGTCGGCAAGAATCACCGTTTTCTTCGCCCCACAGGTGCGGTAACACTGGTCGATGAGATTGGCGAGCTCCTTTTTCTTCATGACGCGGTTAATGAGATCGAAGGGTAGTTCCTTGGGCACTATTTCCCACAGCAGGATGCGCCCCGCCGTTGTGTCCTTTCTTTCTCCGTTAATCCGCACCTTGATGCGGGCATGGAGATCCACCTCACCGTTATCCAAAGCGCTTATGACCTCTTCCGGCCCGGAAAAGACGATTCCCTCTCCCTTTACCTTGGCCCGGGCCCGCGTGAGATAGTAGATGCCGAGAACGATGTCCTGGTTGGGATTGATAATGGGCTTCCCATGCGCCGGGGACAGGATGTTATTCGTGGACATCATGAGAACCCGGGCTTCCGTGCGGGCCTCCACGGAGAGGGGCACATGCACCGCCATCTGATCACCGTCAAAGTCCGCATTGAAAGCGGGGCACACGAGGGGATGAAGCTGAATTGCCTTCCCCTCGATGAGGACCGGTTCAAAAGCCTGAATGCCTAACCGATGCAAGGTCGGCGCCCGGTTCAAAAGGACAGGGTATTCCTTTACGACCTCGTCCAGGGCATCCCACACGTCCGCCGTTTCTTGCTCTACCCTTTTTTTGGCGCTTTTCACCGTGGTGACGATGCCCTTTTCCATGAGGCGATTGTAAACGAAGGGCTTGAAGAGCTCGAGGGCCATAATCTTCGGCAAGCCGCACTGATGCAATCTCAAATCAGGTCCCACCGTGATTACCGACCGGCCGGAATAATCTACCCTTTTCCCCAGGAGATTCTGGCGGAATCGCCCCTGCTTACCCTTCAGCATGTCGGAAAGGGACCTGAGGGGCCGCTTGTTGGTGCCCGTAATAGCCCGACCACGCCTGCCGTTATCGAAGAGAACATCCACGGCTTCTTGAAGCATGCGCTTCTCGTTCCGGATAATGATCTCCGGCGCATTCAGCTCGATCAATCTCTTTAGTCGGTTGTTGCGATTTATCACCCGCCGATACAGGTCGTTCAGATCCGAGGTGGCGAATCGCCCCCCATCGAGAGGTACCAGCGGCCTCAAATCAGGGGGAATAACAGGCAGCACGGTCAGAATCATCCATTCGGGGCGGTTCCCCGACTTCTTCAGTGCCTCGATGACCTTCAGGCGCTTGATAAGCTTCTTTTTTTTCGCATCGGAAACGGATGACTTTATTTCCTCCCGAAGCTCCTTATCCACCTTATCGAGGTCAACTTCTTCTAAAAGAGTCCGGATGGCCTCTGCTCCGATCCCCACCTTAAAGGCATCTGGCCCGTACTGTTCCTTGAGCTCGTTTACCTCCTCCTCCGTGAGGAGCTCCATCTTTCTCAAGGGCGTTTTGCCCGGATCCATGACGATCCACGATTCAAAGTAGAGGACCTTCTCCAACTCCTTCAACGTGAGGTCGAGGACGCTCCCGATCCTACTGGGCAGGCTCTTGAGAAACCAAATATGGGCAACCGGTGCCGCCAGCTTGATATGCCCCATCCGCTCACGCCGCACCTTAGATTGAATAACTTCCACCCCGCACTTTTCGCAGATCACCCCGCGGTGCTTCATCCGCTTGTACCGTCCGCAATGACATTCATAGTCCTTAATGGGACCGAAGATCTTCGCACAGAAGAGACCGTCCTTTTCCGGCTTGAAGGTGCGGTAGTTAATCGTTTCCGGTTTCTTCACCTCACCGCTACTGTTGGGGCGGGCCGACCACTCCAATATCTTTTCCGGCGAGGCAATGGAAATCCTAATGGCATTGAACCTAATAGGATCTTTTGGTTTTTCGAAATATGTGAAAACGTCTTCCACAGTTTTTCTCCTTAAACGTTAATCTTCTTCGATTAATTCCACATCCAGGCAGAGGCTCTGGAGCTCTTTGACCAGAACGTTGAAAGACTCCGGAAGCCCCGGCTCTAATGTGTGTTCCCCTTTGACGATGGCCTCGTATATCCTCGTCCTGCCGGCCACGTCATCGGACTTCACCGTCAAGAATTCCTGGAGGGAATAGGCGGCACCATAGGCTTCCATCGCCCATACCTCCATTTCCCCGAGGCGCTGACCACCGAACTGGGCCTTGCCACCCAAAGGCTGTTGCGTGACCAGCGAGTAAGGACCGATAGAACGGGCATGTATCTTATTATCCACGAGGTGGTGGAGTTTCAACATGTAAATCATGCCCACGGTAATTTCCTGCTCAAAAGGTTCCCCCGTGCGTCCATCGAAAAGGATGGTCTGGCCACTTTTGGGCAAACCGGCCAGCTTAAGCATATCGACGATTTCGTTCTCATTGGCCCCGTCAAAAACAGGGGTTACCATCGGGATGCCGTGGCGGAGCCTACGGGCAAAGGCCTTTATCTCCTCGTCCGAGGCCTCGTCTATGAACCTATCCGTCTCCGGCGAAGAGTAGATCGCTTTTAGCTCTTTTTTCAGCTGGTCTATATCTCCTGATCGACTGAGGAGCTCGCCGATCTTCTCCCCCAAGCGGCGGGATACCCACCCTAAGTGGGTCTCCAATATCTGCCCCACGTTCATGCGGGAAGGTACGCCCAGGGGGTTGAGCACGATATCCACCGGTGTCCCATCTGCAAAATAGGGCATATCTTCTTCCGGCAGGATGCGAGAAAGGACGCCTTTATTCCCGTGTCTTCCCGCCATCTTGTCTCCCACCGAGAGCTTCCTCTTGACGGCCACATAAACCTTGACCATCTTTATCACCCCGGGGGGCAGCTCGTCTCCCGCCTGTAGCTTTTCTACCTTTTGCTCGAAGTAGGCCTGAATAAACTCCTTCCTCCTCTTCAGGCCGTCGAACAGGGCGGTAACCTTCGCTTCCGTTTCTTCATCGGCAAGAGATATATCTTTCCAGTAGTCGAAGGGGATGGTCGCCAGGACCTCTTCCGTCAGGACATCCCCTTTTTTCAGGACAATCTTTTTCTTTTTCGGATCCGTAAACTTGGCGCTCACTTCCTTCCCGATAATCATTTCCTTTACACGCCTCTTTACGGATTCTTCGATGATGCGTATCTCGTCATCCCGGTCCTTTTTCAAATCTTCAATGGCCTCTTCCTCGATCTTCTGGGTGCGGTAATCCTTTTCGATCCCTTTGCGGGTGAAGATCTTGGCGTCGATGACGGTGCCTTCTACTCCCGGCGGCACCCGCAAGGATGTATCCCGAACATCGCTCGCTTTTTCCCCGAAGATGGCCCGAAGTAGCTTCTCTTCCGACGAGAGCTGTACTTCCCCCTTCGGGGTTACCTTTCCCACGAGGATGTCTCCCGGTTTTACGTAAACCCCCATCCGGACGATGCCGCTGTCGTCGAGATTTCTCAATGCCTCCTCGCCTACATTGGGGATGTCTCGGGTAATCTCCTCTTTCCCCTGTTTCGTATCCCTGGCCATCACCTCGAACTCTTCGATGTGGATGGAGGTGTAGATATCTTCTTTAACGATCCTTTCGCTCACCAGAATGGAATCCTCGTAGTTATAGCCGCCCCAAGACATGAAGGCCACGAGGACATTGCGCCCTAAGGCCAGGGCCCCTTGATCCGTCGCGGGACCGTCGGCGATTATATCCCCCTTCTTTACCCGATCACCCTTATTGACGAGACTCCGCTGGTTGAAACACGTATCCTGATTCGATCTCTGGTACTTCACGAGGTTGTAGATGTCTACGCCCACATCCAGCCCGTCTTCTTCCACCCCGTCGCACTTGATGACGATGCGGGACGCATCCACGCTTTCCACCACCCCGTCTCTGCGGGCCACCACCACCGCGCCGGAATCCCTGGCTACGATGGGTTCCATACCCGTGCCGATGAGAGGAATGGCAGGGCGCATGAGGGGTACCGCCTGCCTCTGCATGTTGGACCCCATGAGGGCACGGTTGGCGTCGTCGTGTTCCAGGAAGGGAATCAGGGTGGCCGCCACCGACACGAGCTGGTTGGGCGATACGTCCATGAGGCCCACTTCCTCGGGCTCCACCAGGGGGAAGTCTCCTCCCTTGCGCACCGTAATCAACTCCCCGACCAGCCTGCCCTCTTTATCCACGGGCCAATCAGCCGGGGCAATGTAGTAGTCTTCCTCCTCCATAGCTGTAAGGAAGCGGATCTTATCCGTAAGTTTCCCATTTTCCACGACCCGATAGGGGGTTTCGATGAAACCAAATTCGTTTACCCGGGCATAGGTGCTCAAAGAAACGATGAGACCTATATTGGGTCCTTCCGGCGTTTCTACGGGGCATATGCGACCATAATGGCTGGGATGCACGTCCCGGACCTCGAATCCGGCCCGTTCCCTGGTCAACCCGCCCGGGCCCAGGGCAGAAAGACGCCTCTTGTGGGTGATCTCCGAAAGAGGATTCGTTTGGTCCATGAATTGAGACAACTGGGAACTACCAAAAAATTCATTGACGACGGCGGTAACGGGCTTGGCGTTCACCAGATCGTGGGGCATGAGGGTCTCTATGTCGTGAAGCGTCATCTTCTCCTTGATGGCCCTCTCCATGCGCACCAGTCCGATCCGGAACTGATTTTCCACCAGCTCGCCCACGGAACGGACCCGCCGGTTGCCCAGGTGATCAATATCGTCCACCGAGCAGTCGCTGGCGCCGTTTTTCAAATCGAGGAGGTATTTGACCGCGGCCAGGATATCCTCGTTCCTTAGCACTGTCACATCTGTGGGTACATCGAGGCGGAGTTTGTAGTTCATCTTCGCCCTGCCCACGTTGGACAGGTCGTAGGTATCTGGGTCAAAAAAGAGGCTATGGAAGAACGCCGTGGCCGTCTCCGGCGTGGGGGGATTGCTCGGCCTCAAGCGTCGGTAAATTTCGATTATGGCGTCTTCCTTGCTTTCCAGTTTATCGACGAGCAACGTCTCCCGGATGGAGGCATTGGACTTATCCTCGTCCAGGTGGATAAAATAGAGTTCCTTAATATCCCTCTTTTTAATCTCTTCCACGTCCTGGGCCGTGATTTCCTCGTTGCACCGACGCACCACTTCGCCCGTTTGTGGATCCTTGACGTCACGGGAGAGGATCTTTCCGATCAAGGCCTCTTCCTCGATGGGGACGAATTTCACGCCCGCCTCGGTCATCCGGCGCAAGGACAATTTATTGATCTTTCTTCCCTTCTTGACGATGACCTCTTTTGTTTTGGGGTCTTCTATGTCGAGCGGGGCCTTCTCACCGAGGAGGGCCTCTCCTACCATCATCATGAATTGATCGTCTTCCTTGACGACGTGTTCTATTTCATAGAAGTAGTTGAGGATGAACTCCGTATCGTTGCCCAGGGCCTTAAGTAAGACCGTTACGGGCATTTTACGCCTCCGATCGATACGGACGTGGAGAATGTCTTTCGAATCAAACTCAAAATCAAGCCACGAGCCCCTGATGGGGATCACGCGAGCCGAATAGATAACCTTACCACTCGTTAAAGTCTTGCCCTTATCGTGGTCGAAAAAAATACCCGGCGAACGATGAAGCTGGCTTACGATAACCCTTTCCGTCCCGTTGACAATAAAAGTCCCCTTCTCCGTCATCAACGGAATCTCACCGAAATATATCTCCTGTTCCTTTATGTTGCTGATCTGTCTCTGTTGGGTTACAGGATCCACATCGAACACGAGAAGGCGCACGACGATCCTTAAGGGAGCGGCATAGGTCATCCCCTTTTGCATACATTCCTTCTCGTCGTATCGGGCCTCCCCGATCTTATAACTTACGAACTCCAGGGAGCATTTTTTACTGTAATCCGAGATGGGGAAAACACTTTTGAAGGCCCCCTGCAGGCCGAAATTTCCCCGTTTATCCGGTTCCACGTCCTTCTGAAGAAACTTTTCATAGGACTTGACCTGGATATCGATGAGATTGGGTATATCGATAACCTTCCTAATACGACCGAATACCTTTTTCAGTTCAATCATAATTACCTTTCATTTCGCAATTTTTTATTTTCTATAAAAAGCATACAAGTTGCCCACTTCTGCCGGTGGGCAACTTGTGCACGTTTTTATTTTTTTCATCTGTCGTCGTCGCTATTTAATCTCGACCGTTCCGCCGACTTCTTCTATCTTTTTCTTTATCTCCGCCGCCTCGTCTTTGGAGACACCCTCTTTAATCGGCTTGGGCACCCCTTCTACGAGGTCTTTCGCTTCCTTCAACCCGAGTCCCGTAATCGCCCTTACCACCTTGATGACCTGGATTTTCTCCGCCCCAAAGCCGGTAAGGATCACGTCAAACTCGGTCTTCTCCTCGGCCTGTTCTGCCGGTGCCGCTCCCGGAGCAGCCGCCGCCGCCACGGCCACCGGTGCGGCGGCCGAGACCCCAAATCTTTGTTCCAATTCTTTAACGAGCTCGGAGAGCTCCAATACCGTCATATTCTCTATGAATTTTATCACATCTTCTTTCGTAATGGCCATTTTCTCCTATCCCTTTCCAAAAGATTAGTTTAGTTTTTCTTTCTTTTCTCGATAAGCATGCAAAACCTGCACAAAGCTCCTCGGTACGGCGCTCAGCACATGGACCAGGGATCCCTGAGCGGCTACCATAACGGACAACAATTTCCCCAGGAGCACTTCCCTGCTTGGAAGCTGCGCCAGGGCCTCCAGCTCATCCTTCGTGAGGAGTCTGCCGCCGAGAACGCCTATCTTTACGTTAAGCTCTGCGTTCTTCTTGGCGAAATCCGAAAGCACCTTGGCGGCCTCCACCGGATCTCCGCTCGTCAAGACCAACGCGAGGGGACCCTTAAGGTAATCGCGAAGGACGCTCATCTGAGTGCCTTCCGAGGCAATCCTCAGGAGGGTGTTTTTCACTACCCGCATTTCCGCCGAGGCATTCCTGAGACCGCGTCTAAGAGCCGTCATGCGCTCCACATCAAGGCCGCTGTACTCGGCCAGTACGGCCAGGTTGAAATCTTTTAACCTTTCGTGGAGCTCTTGTACTACTTGCGCCTTCTCCTTTCGATCCAACCTCCAACCTCCTTTCTACGAAATTACGGCGTCGGCATCGAAAGTCCGAGATGAGCAGGTTTCAGAAGAGATGATCAGCATTTCCATGGGAAAGGTATCTCGCATCACACGTCGTCTCGGCAGGCCGGCCTTCGCCGTTTAAACTTCCGTACCCGCTGTCTCAGACGATCGGCCTGGTTCCGTTTATATATTCCTTACCTCCAGGGGATCGACCTTGACCCCTGGCCCCATCGTGGAGGACAGGGCAATACTCTTCAAATACGTACCTTTACTCGACGCCGGCTTCAATTTTATAATCGTCTCCAAGAGGGCCAAAATGTTTTCGCGCAATTTATCCGGACCGAAGGAGACCTTGCCCACCGGTGAGTGGACGATTCCTGCCCTCTCCACGCGGAATTCTACTTTACCGGCCTTCAATTCCTTGACCGCCCGGCCCACGTCAAATGTAACGGTACCGACCTTGGGGTTGGGCATCAGCCCTCGGGGCCCCAAAATCTTTCCCAATTTTCCCACACTACCCATCATGTCAGGGGTCGCCACCACCCGATCGAATTCAAGCCAACCACCCTTGATCTTTTCTATATACTCATCGCCCCCCGCATAGTCGGCCCCCGCGTCCAGTGCCTCCTTCTCCTTCTCGCCCTTGGCAAAGACCAGGACCCGCACCGGCTTTCCCAGCCCATGGGGAAGTACCACGCTACCCCTTACCATTTGATCGGCGTGCTGGGGATTAACGCCGAGGCGAATGGCCGCCTCCACGGTTTCGTCGAATTTGGCATAGGCCGTCTTTACCACAAGGTCAATCGCCTCGTTCAAGCTATACTTCTTACCCGGTACGATAAGCTTCTTAGCCTCGATCCATTTCTTTCCTCTCTTCGACATGACAACCACCTTACCCTTCTATAACGATGCCCATGGATTTGGCCGTTCCTTCGATGATGCGAATGGCCGCCTCCATATCTACGGCATTCAAATCCTTAAACTTGAGGCGGGCAATTTCCTCGATCTGCTTTGCCGTTACCTTACCCACCTTTTCCTTCTTGGGGTCACTGGAGCCCTTGGCGATCTTCGCCGCCTGCTTCAGAAGCACGGAGGCGGGAGGCGTTTTGGTCACGAAAGTAAAAGACCTATCCGCATATACGGTAATAACCACCGGAATTACCGTACCCTCCTGGCTCTGCGTCATGGCGTTGTATGCCTTACAGAACTCCATGATATTTACGCCATGTTGCCCTAATGCCGGCCCTACCGGAGGCGAAGGGGTCGCCTTCCCCGCTTTCAACTGGAGTTTAATATTCGCTATCACTTTCTTGGCCATATATCACACCCACCTTGGTTATTTTATATCGGGGTCACCTGAATGAAATCCAACTCTACCGGCGTGGACCGCCCGAAGATACTCACGTTTACCCTCAACTTGCCCTTTTCCGGCTTCACTTCGTCGATCACGCCGTCAAAATTCGTGAAGGGGCCATCGATAATCTTAACATGGTCACCCACCTCGAACTTGAACTTCGGCTTGGGCTTCAGGGTGCCCTCATCGATTCTCCTTCTCAATACCTCCACATCTTCATCCGGGATGGGTACCGGTCGATCCTTGCTCCCGATAAAACCCGTGACCTTGGGCGTGTTTTTCACCAGATGCCACGTCTCATCATTCAGTTCCATCCGCACGAGAATATAGCCCGGGAAAAACTTCCTCTTCGAGGTCTTCTTCTCCCCCGCCACGAGCTCCTCGATATTTTCCTCCGGGATGAGGATATCGGAGAAGAACTCCTGCTTTCCGGCTGCCTGCACCCGTTCCATGAGGGATAGTTTCACCCTGTTCTCGAAACCGGAATAAGTATGGACAACGTACCAGCGGTGGGCCATCACCTCATCCCAAAATAAGCTTCATCAGTTTCACAAGGCCGAAATCCACAAGCCCGAGAAAAATGGAAACGACAAAGACCACGACGATAACCACCATGGTCGAGGCCAGGGCCTGTTTTCTCGTCGGCCACGTCACCTTCTTTAACTCCGCCTTGGCGTCGAGCAGAAAGGCCTTTATCCTCCCTACCCAATCTCTTACTTTATCCCAAAAAGGTCCCATGTTCACTCTCTTAAAAAATGGCAGGCCAGGAGGGACTCGAACCCCCAGCTTCCGGATTTGGAGTCCGGCGCTCTAGCCATTAGAGCTACTGGCCTGTGCCACCACCTATTTCGTTTCCCGGTGAACGGTGTGAGTCCGACAAAACTTACAGTACTTCTTGAGCTCCAACCGCCCCTGAATCGTTTTCTTGTTCTTCGTCGTCGTATAGTTCTTCTGCTTACACTCCGTGCAAGCCAACGTAATTATCGTTCTCATACATCACGCCTTTCTTCATTATCTGGAGCCCACGACCAGGATTGAACTGGTGACCTCATCCTTACCAAGGATGTGCTCTGCCTACTGAGCTACGTGGGCTGCCCTCCCAGCCAGCCATTCGGAGGGTTATGGAGCGGGAAACGGGATTCGAACCCGCGACCCTCAGCTTGGAAGGCTGATGCTCTAGCCACTGAGCTACTCCCGCTTTAACTCTCCCCTCACAAAAGCCCTACCCTCGGGCATGTATCAGTGGTGGAGGGGGGAGGATTCGAACCTCCGAAGGCTGAGCCGGCAGATTTACAGTCTGCTCCCTTTGACCGCTCGGGAACCCCTCCATAAAACCGGTATACACTGAAAGCTGGCGATGGGACTCGAACCCGCAACCTGCTGATTACAAATCAGCTGCTCTACCCGTTGAGCTACGCCAGCATATTCATGAATAATTCAAAGAACTTAAAAAATATCAAAAATAAAAGCACCTGCCATACAAGATGCGAATTGTGAATACTAATTTTTTAATCTCCCTTTGTCAAGAATTTTTCTCCCTTCGCCACCAAGTACCCTGGGGGGTATCGATGACCTCCACCCCCATCTGTTTCAAACGGGCCCTAATCTCGTCGGCCTCTCGCCACTTCTTTTCCCTTCTCAATGCCTCTCTCTGGGCCAATAACTTTTCTATATCGGCCCGCTTATGTTCCTCCGGAAAATCGAAAATCCCGAGCACACTATCCATGACCCTCAGAAATTCCAGGATCCGGGCCTTCTCCTGGGCGGACAGGGTATTCCTTTCGATGGTTTTGTTTACCTTCTTCACAAAGGTAAAAAAGCTCGCCATAGCCCCAGCCACGTTCAGGTCATCATCCATCGCTTCATGGAACCCCTGGCGCAAGTCGTAGAGCCATTGTTCGGCCTCCCCTTCCCCTTTTCCCGGGGAGAGCGAACAAATTCTGTTTACAAAATGGTCGATCCTCCTCAAGGTGTTCCGGGCCATGATCAGTGTGGCAGGCGAGTAATTTAAAGGCTTTCGGTAGTGGGTCATAAGGAGGAATAACCTCACCTCTCGTCCAGAAAATCCCCTCTCTTCCAATTCGGACAGGGTCACGCAATTGGCAAGGGAGCGAGACATTTTCTTTCCCTCCACCATGACCAGGGCAGCATTTACCCAATGATCGGCCAGGGGTCGGCCCGTTAAGGCCTGGCCAATGGCCAGGACGTTTTCGCAGTGGGGAAAGAGGATATCTTCTCCCCCCACGTGGACATGGAAGTGATCTCCCAAATACTTAATGGCCATGGCGGCACATTCCACATGCCAGCTCGGCCTTACGGCCCCCCACTTGGTAGAGTAGTAAACGCCCTGTTTTAGTTCATTTAAGGTCGCCCTCTTCAGAAGGGTGAAATCCACGGGGCTATCCTTCTCATAATCATCGAAATCCACCGTTTTCCCCGATCGTACTTGCCGTAAGTCGATGTTGGATAGGCTGCCGTAAGAATCCAGCTTGGAGATATCGAAATAAACGGAATGAAGCTTCTCGTAAGCAAATCCCTTGTCCTCGAGTTTCTCTACCATCTTCAGCATCTCATCCACATGTTCGCTGGCGCGAGGATAAACGGCGTCCGCCACGACCCTCAGTTTTTTCAAATCGGAGAAAAAGATCTCCATGTACCTTTCGGCATAGCTCTTTATCTCCACCCCCTCTTTAATAGCGCCTTGGATCGTCCGGTCGGCAAGATCGATGATGTTGGTCAGATTCTTCACCTTGTAGCCGCGATAAACAAGGTAGCGACGCAGAAGATCGGAGACAACAAAACGACGGTAACTCCCGAGATGGGGCACATCGTGCACGGTAGGGCCGCACGTGTGCATCAAGATTTCACCTTGCAGACCGGGTTTCAACCTCTCTTTAGTACGGGTCAGGGCATTATAGAGAGAAACGGGGCACACCTCTTCCTGCACGAAGAGATCGGTGCTCAAGTATCTTTCTCCCCCATCGGGGAAGATGACCACGATCACTCCTTCTTCCATTTCCTTTGCCTTTTGGGCCGCCACATGCATAGCCGCCCCGGAACTCATGCCTACAAAGAGTCCCTCCTCTCTTACCAACCTTCTCGCCATGGCAAAGGCTTCTTCATCGAGGATGTTGACCTTTTCATCCAGGCGTCTACGGTCGTATATCCCCGGCCGATAAGACTCTTTCATATTCTTCAGGCCCTGGATGCGGTGCTTCAGGTAGGGCTCCACGCCAATAATCTTGATGGCGGGGTTTAATTCCTTGAGGCGACGAGAAAGCCCCATGGCCGTTCCCGTCGTACCCAAGGCCACCACCACGGCATCTATTTGTCCCCCCGTCTGCTGCCAAATTTCCTCCGCCGTGCCTTCGTAATGGGCCCGTACGTTGTCTAAATTGTTGAACTGATCGGTGCAAAAGTACTTGCCGGGGTTTTCCCTGAGCAAGCGATAAGCCACCTCGATGGCCCCATCCGTCCCCAAATGGGCGGGGGTCAAAACGAGCTCGGCTCCCAAGGCCCGAAGGATCTTTTTCCGCTCCTCACTCACCCCTTCAGACATGGTAAGGCAGAGGCGATAACCTTTGGCCGCCGCCACCAGGGCAAGGCCGATGCCCGTATTGCCGCTCGTTGCTTCGAGGATCGTCATCCCCGGCTTCAACTCTCCCCGCCTTTCCGCCCCTTCAATCATATAAAGGGCAGTCCGGTCCTTGATGGATCCTCCCGGATTGAAGCTCTCCATTTTGGCGAGGATTTTTACCCTCTTATTGGGGTTTAGGCGCCGGATCTCAACCAGTGGGGTATGGCCGATGGCTTCTAAAATGCTTTGATAAAAAGATTGCTCCATGGCCCTTTAACTGTCGAACCGGACATGGGGTATTTTTATAAACTCCACCCCTTCTTCTTTCAGGGTTTCTTCTTCTTCGGGAGTGGTCGTTCCCTTGATATTGCGCTTCTCCTCCTCCCCATAATGAATCTTCAAGGCCACCTCGGCAAACCTCTCCCCGACGTCTTCGAAATGGCGGTCTATGTAATCGTGTATCAAGGCGAGATACTTGAGGGGAGAAATCTCGTTTTTCGGCCGAGATTTCTCCTTCATGATAGATACCGCCGAAGGCAGACGCCTGGTATTCACACTACCACAGATGGGGCAGGAGATAAGGTTACTTTTTTCCTGTTCCTCAAAGGCGGCCAGATCCTTGAACCAACCCTCGAATTTATGGCCCCGTTCACATTCCAAATCGAAGATAATCATCTATCACCCGTCCTTGTTTCGTTGTCACAAAAAAATATAGACACGATTTTCTTTTTTTTATAATAAAAAAAGAGTCGGGATGTGGCCCAGCTGGGTAGGGCACTGCGTTCGGGACGCAGGGGTCGCGCGTTCAAATCGCGCCATCCCGACCATTTTTATCCGCCGACCACGGATGCCATCTTGAAGATGGGGAGGTACATGGCGATAATCATCCCCCCCACGACACCCCCGAGAAAGACCATCATGAAAGGCTCCAAGAGAGAAGTCATGGCTTCTACGGCGGCGTCCACTTCGTCATCGTAGAAATCGGCTATCTTCGCGAGCATCTGATCGAGAGCACCGGTTGCCTCCCCCACGGCTATCATCTGCACCACCATGGGAGGGAAGATGCCCGTCTCCGCTAAGGGTTCGGCAATAGGCTTCCCTTCAGAAATGCTCTTTCGTACATTCATCAAGGCCTGTTCGATGATCACATTCCCCGCCGTCTTGCTCACAATGGCCAGCCCCTCCAAGATGGGGACGCCGCTCGACATCATGGTAGACATGGTCCGGGTGAACTTGGCCACGGCCACCTTCTTCAACAGGGGGCCGAAGACAGGGGATTTCAGGACCAAGCCGTCGAGCATGAATCGCCCCTTTTCTGTATTCTTAAACCGATTGAAGGCGATACCTATCGCCACCACGATCCCCACCATATATAAGATGTAACTCTGGACGAAAGCACTGGCATTCACGAGAAACTGGGTCGGGGCGGGCAGTTCACCTCCCATACCCTCGAACATCTTCTGGAATACGGGAATTACCTTGAGCAGAAGGAGGGTAACGACGCCGAGGGAGATCACGAGCACGCTGGCCGGATAAGTCATGGCCCCTTTCACCTTCGACTTCAACTTCATGGCCTTTTCCATGTAATTGGAGAGTCTCTGCAAGATCACGTCCAGAATGCCGCCGCTTTCCCCCGCGGCGACAAGATTGACGAAGAGTTCATCAAATATCTTGGGGTATTTCTTTAGGGCATCCGTCAAGGTAGAGCCGCCTTCGATATCTTCCTTGATGGCCTTGATCACCTTTTTGAAAGTCTTGTTCTGCTCCTCCTGTCCCAAGAGTTCGAGACACTGGATCAAGGGAAGGCCCGCATTGATCATGGTGGCAAAGATCCGCGCAAACACCACGACGTCCTTTTCCTTAACCTTCGGTTGGAGAAAGGTTAGATATTCGGAGATATCCTTGGGCTTTTCCTTGACATTTAAGGTTCTGTACCCCTGACGACGAAGGATCCCCCTGACCGTGGCCTCATCGGGGCCTTCCATCTCCCCTTTCCGGGTTTCACCCTTCCTCGTCGTCGCTTCCCATACAAAGGTCGGCATCTCAACCCATCCGTCTTAAGTGAGAAAATATTTTGTAAAGAACGATACCCGTCGCCACCGATACGTTGAGGGAGTTGATTTCACCTATCATAGGAATGGAAAAAAGGAAATCCGCTTTTTCCTTCAAAAGCCTCCTTATGCCCTGACCCTCCCCACCGACGATAAGTACCACATTACCTGGGAAATCCATTTCTTCCAACTCTTTTTTTGCTTCCGCCTCGGCAGCATATACCCAGAAACCGTTGGCCTTTAAAATCTCAAGGGCCCTTGCCAAGTTCGTTTCCTTGGCCACGGGGAGATAGTAGGCGGCCCCGGCGGAGGCCTTGACCACCGTCGCTGTCACTTCTGCCGCCCGCCGGTCAGGAATAACGAGGCCATTTGCCCCCAGGCAGTAGGCAGTTCTGATAATGGCCCCCAAATTGTGAGGGTCCGTCACGTGATCCGCTACGACAACGAGGTTTCCTGCCATCCCTGGACGGCGGTTAGCCATCACTTCGTCAAGGGAAGCATAACCGTAGCCCGCCACAAGCCCCACGATCCCCTGATGGGCCACCCGCCCCACCAGTTTCTCCAGATAGGCACGTTCCCTTACGGTGACCTGCACCCCGGCTTCTTCCGCCAGGCGATGAATTTCCTCTATTTCTTTTCCCCCCCGGCCACGGGCGATGACAATACCCGTTAAACTTCCCGAATGGGCTTTGAGAAACTCCCTTACGGGATTTACGCCGTAGATGGTTGGCATGGCTTTCGTTCTTCCCAGCCTCGGGCAATCTCTTCGACCAACGCCTCCGCCATGGCTACAGGGTCCGCGGCCATCCGGATAGGCCGGCCAACCACGATGTAATCTGCCCCTGCGGCGATGGCCTCCCTGGCCGAGAGGGTTCTTTTCTGATCGTCTCCCCGGATTTCGCCTTGCCCTCTCACCCCGGGCGTGACGAGGACAAAGTTTTCACCTGTCACCTTCCTTACGACCTCTATCTCCCGAGGAGAGCAAACCACTCCATGAACCCCTGCTTTTTTCGCGATGGTCACCAATTTCGTTACCAACTCTGGAACCGAAAGGTTAAATCCCACCTGGGTGAGGTCTTTATCCGTGAGGCTCGTAAGAACCGTCACGGCCAGTACCAAGGGCGCCTTCACGTGTAAGGCTTCCGCTTGACGAGAAGTGGCGACCACGGCCTCTTTTATCATTTCTTCCCCGCCTAAGGCGTGGATATTGAACATATGAACGCCTAAACCTACGGCCCCTTCGCAAGCCCGGGCTACGGTCGAAGGTATGTCGTGGAACTTAAGGTCCAGGAATACTTCCGCCCCTTCCTTCCTCACGGCTTCCACGATCGGCGGCCCAAAGCGGGTGAAGAGCTCCTTTCCGATCTTGAATACCCCCACCTGCCCTTTCAACCGCCTCACCCAGGCCATGACCCCGGCGAAATCCTCGCTTACATCGAGGGCAAAGATAAGCCTTAAGCGGGGGTCATCACTCTGTATCATCTTCGTCATCGATGAATTCCGTGTGGTCTTCGATGGGCTTGAAATTGTCCTTTGTGTTTATCAGATACTCAGGATGGGCATAAGTCACCTTCCCCGCTGCAATCTCCCTTAAAGCGGTGACTATTTCCCTGTTATTGGACTGTACCAGGGGTTTGGCCCCCTTGAGAAGTTGTTTGGCCCTGTTGGAAGCGAGAAGCACCAGGGCAAATCTATTTTTCGCCTCCTTTAGGGCATCCTCGACGGTAATTCTTGCCATTTCTTATCCTCCTTGCCTTGTCAGAAAATCTTTTATGCGTGCTTCTAAACGTGAGCGACGGCTTTTCTCCGCTCGATAGATAGCTTTGAGTGTTTCTACCGCTTCATCCAGCCTATCGTTAAAAATCACATAATCATACCAAAAAATGGATTTAATTTCATCCAGGGCCTGGTTAAACCTCCTTTCGATCACCTCGGGACTTTCAAATCCCCTTTTACCCAACCGACTCCTCAGCTCCCTAAGATCGGGAGGAAGGATAAAGACGAAGACCCCATCGGGATAGTGCTCTTTGATGGCCTGTGCCCCCCGAAATTCTACATCCAGCATTACATCCCGACCGCGACTCAGCTTCTCCTCCAGGTCTTTCCCGGATGTACCGTAGTAATGATCGTAATTTATGACCCACTCGATGAATTCTCCCCTCTCTATCCGGGTCTTAAATTCCTCCTCCGAAATGAAATGATAGTCCCTTCCATCCTCCTCACCGGGACGGCGCGGCCTCGTCGTGTAAGAGACGGAGAAATCGAGGTGCGGAAAGGCTTTCAATACCTGACGGCAGATGGTGGTCTTCCCCGTGCCCGAAGGGGCCGAGACGATAAGAAGCAATCCCCGCTCACTCAACGTTCTGCACCTGTTCCCTCAATTTGGCCAGTTCACTCTTCACCTCAATTACCAGCCTGCCGATTTCCCCATCGTTACTTTTTGCGCCTAAGGTGTTTATTTCTCGCATCATTTCTTGAATAAGGAAATCGAGTTTTCTCCCTACCGTCTGGCCCTCGGCAATGAGGGAGGATAGCTGATCCAAATGGCTGGCCAGCCGCACCAGTTCCTCCGTGATATCACTTTTTTCTGCCATAATCGCCACTTCCTGATAGACGCGAGCTTCATCGCAAGGCTGGCTCCCTAAAAGCTCCTTGATCCGGTTTAGTAACCGCAGACGGTACTCCTGAATGACGTTCGGTGCCCGAACCGAAATGTCATCGAGAAGACCTCGAATCAAAGCCATCCGGGTGCGGATGTCCTTGGCCAGGGCCTCCCCTTCCGAAACCCTCATTGCCGTAAGGTTGAAGATAGCCTTTTCCAGCACCTCATCTAAGACGGCCCAGGGCACGGGCACCTGATTTAAATCCTCCACTTCGAAGATATCCCTCAAGTCCTTGAAGAAGGATAAATTTATCTCCCCCGGCAGGGCAAGCTCATCTTTCAGCTGGGAAAACAGCTGGAGGTACTCCCTTGCCTTCTTTAAATTGAGGCCGATTGCTCGATCGGAGTTCGTTTCGCTTTCAATCCTTACGGTAACATCCACCTTCCCGCGGGAAAACCGTTCCCCGATTTTTTTCTTTACGTCGATTTCGTAGGCCGAGAGGGACGGCGGGGTCCTCACGGTTACATCCAGGTAACGGTGATTGAGGGATTTCATCTCCACGACGACCTTCTTCCCTTCCCACAGGGTCTCCGATCGCCCGAATCCCGTCATGCTGAGTATCATTCCCCTTCCCTCTCCCTTCGAAGTTGCTCTACATATTTGGACCGAACCTTCCTCAAAAAATCCAAGATCTCCGGTGACCGGTAGTCGGGGTACGTCCAAGGTAAAAAAGAGAAATCCCCCCCTTGGTAGATGAGGGTGAGATCGGCATATACACCCCGCCCCAGGTAAGGTCTATGGGCATAGCCCTTGCCGGTAGCCAGGATGAAGTGGGCAAGAGCCATGTAGCCGGGATCAATATTGACCGTCCTTTTCCCTTCCTTTGCCCATTCCTCCTCCAGCTCCGTGGTCGTCACTTTAATGCCCGGCAAATTATCCGGGGGAACGAGGGGGGCAAAAGATACCATCCTTCTTGCCAGTCCGGCACCCATCTCCCTTTCATAGTAGTTCGTGTAATGGAAAGGGTAACAGCGACTAATTATATCCGGCTCGCCGAAACGGTGGGCCAGCGCTTCCATGACCTTCGCCATCATCGTTAGATCGGAAGAAAGAAGGCTCATGACGAGTTTTACCGGTGCCGGCCGCTTGAGCTTGCTCATAGTTACCTGTCGTTTCTGGTGGATCCCGAAATCTTAAGCACCCGCTTGAGCTCTTTCCGGGTCACGGTTGCCGTCCCCGTCTTTCCCACCACCACCCCGGCCGCTTTATTGGCGAGATAGGCCGCCTCCCGCAAATTTGCCCCCGAGGCCACGGCCAGGGCAAAGGTGCCGATTGCCGTATCACCGGCCCCTGTCACATCGAAGACCTCTCTGGCATCGGCGGGAAACTCGGTATGAACAGTAGAAGCCCCCTGTTCGAAGAGGCTCATGCCCTGTTCACCCCGGGTGATCAGGGCGGCCTGAAAGGCAAAGCGCTTCAGTAATTCCTCCCCGACCTTCATGAGAGAGCGACGATTGGCTATCTCCATCCCCGTTGCCCTTTCCGCCTCATGGTGGTTGGGCGTTATCACATGGGCCCCCTGATAGAAAGAAAAATCTGTCTTTTTGGGGTCTACACACAGCATCACTTGCGTGCCTGAAATCAATTTTTTTAGGCCCGTAAGGAGTTCCCTTGTCACCACCCCTTTATTGTAATCGGAGACGACAATGACATTGAGAGCCGGCAACAGCGACTCTATTCGGGCCAGCATCTTTTCCGTCGCACGCCGGCTTACTTCTTTCTTGCTCTCCCGATCAAACCTCACCACTTGCTGGCCATGGGCTACGATGCGCGTTTTTATCGTGGTCGGCCTTCCGAGCTCAACGACGATGCCTTCCGTATCGATATTCCTTCTCCCTAATTCCCCTAAAAGCCTCTCCCCCATCTCATCGGCCCCGACAATGCCCACTCCATAGACCTGGCCATCTAAGGACCTGATGTTGTTCATGACGTTGGCCGCTCCGCCCAACATGACACTATCTTCCTGGACTTCCACGACCGGTACTGGGGCTTCGGGGGAAATGCGGGCTACCTTCCCCCAGATGAAGTGATCCACCATGATGTCTCCCACGACGAGCACATGGGCGAAGGGGAACCGATCGATGATTTCTATGGCGCGCCTGTTACTTATCATCACCTTCCATCGGTCAACCTTTTACCAAAAGGCGGGTTTTACTAATAGGATAAAGCATTTTTGTCAATAATTTTCTTCAATTCGGCGGCAGGATGGGTGCCATCACCGATTCAACCATGAGTTTCTTGATCTCTTCTTCCGAGTACCGCTTCAAATTCCAGCTCCGAAGTGCATAGAGGGACATCTGAAAAACCATCATATTGGCGGAGAAAAAGGGATCTGTCACCTTAAAAAGCCCCTTTTCCACCCCTTTTTTCAAGATGCCTTCAAAAAAATTCACGAGGGCCCCCTCCGTCGCCAGGACCTTCTTCATAAAGCGAGGGGGAAGCACCCGCGTTTCACGATACATGAGAAGGATTTCCTTCCGGTACGTATAGATCATCTCCACCACCTTACGCACAGAGCGTTCCATCTGCACCAACGGGTCTTCGATTTCGAGGATCTTTTCCTTCTCGATCCATTGGGAAAAGGGTTCGTGATACATATAGAAGATGCGGCAGAGGATGTCTTCCTTGCTTTCGATATAATTGTAAAGGTTTCCCAAGTTTATCTTTGTCGCGCGGGCTATGTCCCGCATGGTCGTCTGGGCATAGCCCTTCTTGAAAAACAAACGGGCTGCCTTCTTTACGATATGCATCTGTCTTTCTTTTACATCGCGTTGATTGCGTCTTCTTAGCTCCACCATCGTGAAATCCCCCTCACTTGATGTACATCGCCATGGTAGCTTATTAACATTCCGCCAAAAATATATCCAGTTTTTTGATAGTTAACGGGAAGCGTCGGTCTCTTCGATGCTCACTTCGACCCAGGAGAGACCATCGAGGCTGCCTTTCTCTGTTTTGATGGAATTTTTGTCTAATTTTCCCTTTTGCATCAAATAGCGTAGAAGCATGCTTTTTCGCCTCTCAAAAGAGGCCCCTCCCTTTCCCGTAAGCAAGACTATTGTCCCCTCTTTCCCCTTTAAGTAATCAAAGAGGCTTTGGAGAACTTCCTGGTTTCGGCGACTGAGAGACTCCTCATCAGGTTTGAACTTAAGGATCAGACGGAAAAGGGGCCCTTTCTCTTCTCGGGAAAGGGGAAGGAGATAGGAAAACAGGCGCTTATTACCCTCCTGCTCCCGGGGAGAAAGGTTCGAGGCAGGGGGAGTGGGCCCGAGTTCGGAAACTACCCTGCCTTTATCGAAACGGTAGCTGATACCGAACAAAACGCTCGCATCCCCCGCCTTGCCCGGTAGATTTAAGCCCCTCACGTTCAACCTAAAAACGAGGTTTTCATCGAAGGGAAACTTGACTCCCCCCTCATGGAGCCGGGTGATTTCTTCCCAACGGCTTATCTCGGGGAAGAATGTTTGGGGCATAATTTCGTAGAAATGCCGCGCCGAGATAAAGCTCTCCGGCGCCTTGGGCAAAGCGGCATCGAAATAGTTAGGCTGCCTTCCCTCCTGGACTAGCCCTTCGGAGGGGAAAGAAAATCCCCACGCCAGAGAGAATAAGGCGATGAAAAAAATGGAAAATCTTTTGGAAAACCGCACCTTGATATCATACCCTAATTTTCACGTCCCGTTAAGTCGCAAAAGATGGCCAAAAATTCTGTTGAGACGGAGGGCTTTTTACCCTATATAAGCACCATAACACACGAGGAGGAAGAAGATGAGTACCTTCAAAGCATCGGACATTATGGAATTTGCCATGAGAATTGAGGAAAATGGGGAGAACTTTTACCGCTTTGCCATCCAGCTTACCGGGGACGAGGGAATAAAAAAGATTTTCCAGGACCTGGCCCAGGCCGAAGCCAACCATCGCCAGCTGTTCGCGCGCATTTTTGCCGATCTGGAGAAGGAAAGGCTCCCGGAGACGTACGACGGAGAATACGCCGCTTATTTGCACAACTACGTGGACGGCCATATCATCTTTAAGCGTGATTTACTGGAAAAGGAGCTCCTCAAGATTAAAAACGCCAAAGAAGCCGTGGACTTTGCCATCCGGCGCGAACTCGATTCCATCCTCTACTATCAGGAGATCAAAGGTTTCGTTCCTGAAAAAGACCATCCCACAATCGATAAAATCATCGAAGAGGAAAGAAGCCATTTCAAGGGGCTTTCTCAGCTCCTTACCCGTCTACCCAAATAAAGGGAAAGATTTTCAAAAAAGGAGGAAGAGCATGATAAGGACCGTTGAACAGTACTTAGAGAGTTTGAATGACGGCCGGGTAGTCTACTGCTTAGGGGAGCGCGTCAAAGATGTCCGCACCCATCCCATGCTGCGCACCATCATCCGCTCGGCCGCCATGGATTTTGCCATGCCCCATGATCCACGATTCCGTGACCTCTTCGTTACCCAAGATGAAGACGGGGAAGACGTAAACTTCTTACTCACCGCTCCCCGCACCGTCGAAGACCTCCTGCGCCGAAGGGAATGTTTTGTTACGGGCATCCGCTCGGGAGGTGGATTCCTCGTCCATTGCATGGGTGTTGACGCCCTGGCGGCCATTACCCTGGCAGCCAGCAAAATGGATAAGGCCCTGGGTACCAACTACGTGGAGAGGGTGGAGAATTATCGGCGCTACCTGCAGAAAAACGATATCGGCCTTACGGGAGCCATGACGGATGTCAAAGGCGATCGGAGCCTCAGGCCTTCTAAGCAAGTCCAGCACCCGGATTTTTACCTCCGGGTGATAGACAAACAGAAAGACGGCATTGTCGTGCGGGGAGCCAAGATCCACATCAGTGCCACCCCCTGTGCGAACGAAGCCATCGTTCTTCCCTGCCGCACCCACGGAGAAGAGGACCAAGACTATGCCCTCTCCTTTGCCGTACCCCTCGGCACACCGGGCGTGAAGCTGATTGCCGTCGAACCCCTCACCCGTACTTATGGAGAAGAGGCCGCTTGGGACTATCCCCATGCCTGGCATCTACAACCGACGGAATGTCTCATCGTGTTCGACGATGTATTCATTCCCTGGGAGCGGGTCTTCATGTGCGGGGAGTGGCAGTTTTCCCGCGACCTCACGTATGGCTTTGCGAGCTTCCATCGCCTCTTCGGCACGTGCAAAATGGTAGGGGAACTGGAGAGATTGACCGGGGCCGTGCGGCTCATTGCCGAATATAACGGCCTGGAAAAATACGAACACATAAGGAACAAGCTGGCCTGGATGGCTATGATTACCCAGACGGTGGCCTCCCTCGGGGAGATGTCCTGCCTCAAAGGAACGAGGGAACCGGCGTCGGGCATCATGGTGCCCGATCTCATGCTCACCAATTCGGCCAAATTCACCTTTGCCGATAACTTCCACGAGATGTGTAAAATTGCCCAGGACATCTGCGGCGGCATCGCGACGACGGTACCTACGTATCGCGACTGGATCAACCCGGAAACACACGACTATATCGAAAAGTACCTCGCCGCCAAGGCCGGCGTCCCCACCGCCGACCGGTTGAAACTCATCCGGCTAATCAAAGATATGACCCACAACTACTACCAGATCGACCATATTCACGGGGAAGGATCCCGGGCGGCGCAGCAGATCTTCCTTTACCTAAGCGCAGACTGGAAGCGCTACGTAGCCGCCGCCAAGCGGGCCTGTGGGATCGATGGCTGGCAGGATGACCCCATATACGGGAACCTCTTTGAGCCGGATAAGGAAATCGAACCCCTGATGCCCCCCATCGATACATCTTATCGCCTGTTTTCCAACGTGGAGAAGAAGTGAAAGAAAAGCCGGGCCAAAAGCCCGGCTTTTTAAATCCTCTCTTGCTACATCACGAACATAACCTTGATCGCCCCGGGGTCGGTAAGCTGGGTCGTGAAGGCCTCTGCCGCCTGATCAAGAGAAAAGGTGTGGGTTATGAGGGGTCTGACCTTCACCTGCCCCGACTGGAGGAGATTGATGCAGGCGGGGAAATTCCCCCCGAGGCAACCGATCAAGGACACGTTCTTGGCAATGGCGGAAAGAGGGTCCCACGTGAGGGGCTTTTCATAGACCCCGACCAGCATGACCTTTCCACCCCCCTTCACCAGGGCCATGGATTGATCGAACGTTACCTGCTGACCGGCACATTCGATTACTATATCGACTCCGATGTGGCCGGTAAGTTCCATGACGGCCTTTTCCGTATCTTCCCGGGCAGCGTCAATCACGTGATCCGCCCCGAGCACACGGGCCGCCTCCAATCTGGAAGCCCTACGCCCGCTGGCTATAACCCTTCTCACCCCTAAGGCCTTTAATACCTGAATGGCATGAAGACCTATCACGCCGAGGCCTATGACGAGCACCGTGTCTTCCGGTTTTGGCTGCGCCCGGTTCACGGAAAAATAAGAAATGGAAAGGGGCTCCACCGAGGCCCCCTCTTTGTAAGAGAGCTCATCGGGGAGGGGAAAGACGGTCCGTCCCAAAACGGCGAAGGGAACGTGAACATACTCGGCCATGGCACCGGGAAACTCGTAGCCGATAAGTTCCATATGGGAACAGCGGTAGCTCTTGCCCTGCTGGCACCAGAAACAGTTTCCACAAGGCCGGAAACCAACGGCCGTAACCCTCATCCCCGGTTCGATGCCCTTTACATCTTTTCCTACCTCCACCACCTCGCCGCTAAACTCATGGCCGAAGATGGTACCCGCCCGGTCGGGTCTCTTGTAAATGTGGAGATCGGACCCGCAGATACCGCAGGCCTTCACCTTCAGAATGATTCCATGAGGCTCCAAGGCAGGATATGGAACCTCTTCCGTCCTAATTTCCCTTGCGCCGCGTAAAACAGCCGCCTTCATCGCCCAGCCTCCTCGAAAAACTCCTGGATCATGGGATTGATCCTCTCGGCCTCCTCATGCTCGATCCAGTGGGAGCAGTCGGGGAGTTTTTCAAGCCGGCCACTCACGCAATAAGCAAGGGATTCGTCTGCCTGTTCCGGCACGAAGGCCACATCGTTCATACCCCAGAGAATCAAGGTGGGTACCCGGACGAGAAAATCCGCCGGCGGCTCGGATTTTGCCTGAAAGGCGGCCCGATACCAATTGACCATGGCGTTAAAGGCCCCTGGTTGTTTGAAGGCTTCCCGATACCTTTCCAACTCCTCCGAACTGAAGGTGCCGGGGCGGCTCGTCTCTATCAGTAACCTAATCGGCCAGGCATAATCGTCCGCCGAGGCAAATTTTTCGACTAAACCGGGCATTTGAAAGTAAAAGACATACCAGCTTTTCTCCATTTGCCTCTGGTTACCGAGCAGGTGTTTGCGATACACCAGGGGATGGGAACAGTTCATAATAACCAGTCGTTTCAACCGCTCCGGATACTTGAGGGCGATCCACCAGGAAACCGCGCCGCCCCAATCGTGGCCGACGAGGAAAGTTTCCTTTTCCCCGTAGTAGTCCATGAGGCCCACAATATCCCGGGCCAGTTCATCCACCCGATAAGGGGCGACGCCGGGGGGCTTATCGCTTAAATTGTAACCCCTTTGGTCCGGCGCTATCACCCGATATCCCCGGGCGGAGAAATAATCCATCTGTTTTCGCCAGGCGAACCAAAACTCGGGAAAGCCGTGGAGGAAAAAAATCGTTGGCCCTTCCGCTGGCCCTGCCTGGACAACGTGCAACCTGACCCCATTGGTCTCTACGAATTCCTCCCTCAAATCCACCATCTTAACCTTCTCCTCCCTTGATCATCTCCCGAACGGTTACCTCGTCCATAGCGTAAAGGACCGCCCGCTCCAGGGCTTCTTCCCTGAATTTATGTGTCTTCAAGTACTCGGGATCTTCTGTCATTCTAAGAAAAGCCGCCCGGGAAGGATATTTAACGAGCATAACGAGGTCCCACTCCTCGTTTCCCGTTAGAAGTTCCCTGGGTTGGCCTAAAAAGAGGACTTCCGCCCCGATGGCAGCGATGAAGCGCCCCGTTTCTCTCATGTACTTTAGGTAGGAAGCCATCCCCTCTTTCCCTTTGAATTTGAGCAGGTTCAGCATCACCACGGGGCCTTCTTTCTGGGAGGCCTTAAGCTTTCGCCATTCAGTTTCGTTAATTGCGACGGACACGATCATCCCTCCCTTCAGTTTTTATGCCTCGTTATCATCGTCCATACACAAAAGCAAGGCTTATGAGAAGTCGAGGGGAAAGTAATGGTCGATAAAAACCCGGTCGGATATGTCCTGCTGAATGTAAAGATTGCTATTTTTCGTGAGGTCAACTACCCTTTCTTCACGGATCCGTTCCCCAAACATATTGAGTAAAATTTTTACCACGGGGCGAAGCGGTACTTCGAGGTAGGTTTTTATCACCTGGCCAATCTCCCCGGTATTCAAGCGCACGATGCTGTAGATGGGATAAAGAGAAAAAACCTTGAGAAATGATTTCAAATTCTCTGGACGGAATACCATGTCTTTCATTTCCACGAGCATTCGGATACCTTCGTGCGGGGTAACGGGACCTCGCTGGGGACGATAATGGGTTATGGCTTCGAAAAAATCAACCATCCCTACGAGCTCCACGTAAGGTGAAAAGTCCTTGACTCCCCCAGGATACCCGGAACCATCCACTCTTTCGTGATGCTGCCAGGCCACGAGATGAAGCAATTCGTTCTGGTTCGAAAAAGGCCTCATCTTTTCTTCCCCTGTCAGGACGTGTTTTTTTATCGCGGCGAACTCCTGATTGGATATGGGATCCACCTTTTCCACGATTTCCCCAGGGACATCGTACATACCGATGTCATGGAAAAGGGCTGCCAAGGTAAGGGCAAAGCTATCCGCCGGCGAAAGGCCCAGACTGATGGAAAGGCGCCAGGTGTAAAGGGCCACGTTCAGGGAATGGTTTGCTATGACATCATCTCCCAGGGTGGGGATGGCCGAATAGTAGCAAAGGGGCTCACAGATCTGACTGTTTTCCATCATAAACCTGACCAGACTGGCTGCCTCCTCCATACTCCCCGTTGGATCCCGGGGGAAGGCTTGGAGAATCATCTTTGTAAACTGGTAGAGACGGTTATAAATTATCTCCACGGGTATGGTTTTCTCGGCCAAACTAACCTTCACTTCCGTTCCCCTTTTCTCGACCTCTTCCTCTTCGATAAAGAGGCTAAAGACATAGGGAGACCTCTTACCTCCGAGAATGAGCTCGTGGCACCCAGGAGAAAGAAGCAAGCGATGGATACCCCCGTTTTTACCACCCAACAGTACGCCGTCCACCAGAGTGCCCGAAGTACTCCTTTCATCCACGACGGAGATGCCTTCTTTTTCCCGGTAGAAGGTTAGCTGGCGGCGGGAGATTCTGTATGGGGGCCTATCCTCCAATGCAAGATCGATGTCCCCCCAACCGAACTGCGGTAGATCGGGGCGGCGTCCCACATGAAAGGGGAAAAAACGAATAATCATCTCCTGTCCTAAAAGGATCTTTTTGGTAGGGGTATTTTCCCCGACGAGAACGGCAATCCAAATTCCTGACCGTTTTCTCTCCTTCCCGGGAAGTGGGGCCTTTAAGATTTCCTCTTTCAGGCGTTGTAATAGTTTCTCAGTCATAGAAAACCCCGTTTGGAAAGAAAAATAATCGATAAACCTTCCCGTGTAAAGGATAAAAACCCACCGCGCAAAAATAGGCTTAAAGTTTTTCCCCTTTCTGCCGATATAATTTCCTGGTCAGGGTACCGCAATCAAAACCCGATGCGGATCCAATACCAATGGAGGTGTTGACATGAAAGGAAAAGGGTTGAAGGCGAAGTTGATGTTCGGAGGGGTTGCTATTTCGGTCCTCCCCATTCTCACCTTGGGGCTCATCACCTATTTCGTGACCACGAGGAACATCGAGCAGGAAACAAGCCAGAAGACCGTGGCCTTGGCGAAAAGCGCCGCCCACATGGTGGACGTGGTGCTTGCCATAGAGGCGGTGAATATGGCGCTGCAATCGAAAAGTACCAATGTGATAGACGGAATTAAAGAGGCCAATGCCGGTACCCCGGGAGAACATTTAGCCAAACTGCAAGATTCGTTAAATCACATGCAAGCCTATGTGAAGGACCGCTACGAATTCATATTCGTTACCGATGTAAACGGAAATACCATTGCCGACAGCGTAAATGGCGAATGCAAAGGGATAAACGTCTCCGACCAGGAGTATTTCAAACAGGCCCGGGAGGGGCGCGCAAGCCTGGACAACGTCGTCATCAACAAAAAGACGGGGCGCCCTATCTGTACCATTGCCCAGCCCGTCATCAGTGAAGATGGGGCAGTCATCGGGGTCGTAGGGGCCACCCTCAAGGTTTCCTACCTCGCAGAGAAGCTAAATTCCTTGAAATTGGGAAAAACGGGCTATGTTTACATAGTAAACAAGCAGGGCCTATTTCTCATTCACCCCGATGAAAAACAGGTGCTCAAAACAAATATCACGACGGAAAAGGGCATGGAGGCCTTCTCGCAGGTCGCCCTTTCCGGTAAGGAAGGGACGGGCGAATATGAGATAAAGGGCGCCAAAAAGTTTGCCGGCTTTGCCCCCATCCCGACCACGGGCTGGGTAGCCGTGGCCGCCGTGGAGAAAGATGAAATCATGGCCTCGGCCCATGCAATCAGAAATGCCATTGTGATTGGGGTCATAATCTTTGCGCTTCTGGCCTCGATTCTTGCCTTCTATGCCGCCCGCAGCATCGCCACGCCCATTCAGTTGGCAGTGGAAAAGATTTCGGCCAGTTCCTACCAGATCGCCTCGGCGAGCGCCCAGGTTGCCTCTTCGAGCCAGGTGTTGGCAGAAGGCACCTCCGAACAAGCGGCGGCCGTGGAAGAAACATCTTCTTCCCTCGAAGAGATGTCTTCCATGACGAAGACCAATGCCGAAAATGCCGCCTCCGCCAACAGCCTAATGATGGAGGCAAAGGAGATCGTGGCCCGGGCCGAGGCCTCCATGTCGAAACTGACCAAGTCCATGTCCGAGATTGCTCAGGCGAGTGAAGAAACATCGAAAATCGTAAAGACGATTGATGAAATTGCCTTCCAGACGAACCTTCTTGCCCTGAATGCGGCCGTGGAAGCCGCCCGGGCAGGAGAAGCGGGGGCAGGTTTTGCCGTCGTGGCGGACGAGGTAAGGAACCTCGCCCAGCGCGCGGCCGAGGCGGCCAAAAACACGGCCCTGCTCATTGAAGGTACGGTAGAGAAGGTAAAGGAAGGCACAGGCCTCGTGGAGGCTACGAACCAAAACTTCCTCGATGTGGCGAAGAGCGCCGCCAAGGTGGCGGAGTTAGTGGGGGAAATTTCCGCCGCTTCCCGGGAACAGGCTCAGGGCATCGAGCAGATAAGCAAGGCCGTAGCGGAAATGGACAAGGTCGTCCAGGAAAATGCCGCCTCGGCCGAGGAATCCGCCTCGGCGGCGGAGGAAATGAGTTCCCAGGCGGCCATGCTCAAAGAAGTGGTGGGCGAACTTCTCGCCGTCATCGGGGGGATGAGTACCCACTTTGCACCTGCCCTCACCGCGAAAGGGGAGGAAAGGCTTAAGCTACCTGCCCGCGATTGATAAAGAAGGGCCGGTTAGGCGGCAACCAAGGCTTTTGTTTAACGGCACCATTCTTCCTTGAGACGTTCGAGGACGAGTCGGGTTTTCTCCCCTAAGTCAGGATAATCCTTCGTGGAAAGCATGGCGCCGAGATAAATCTCAAAGCTTTCATCCGGGAACTTGCGTCCCAAGTCCAATTTCACAGGGCCCTATCCCACCGATACTTATGGAAAAAAAGAAAGGCAGAAAGGAGAGGCGCCGGAAGGAAAAGGGTTGCAGGCAAAACTTCTCCAGGTTCACCGCTCTCCCCCGGCTCATCCCAGAAGAGATGTTTATCCTCTGCCGGAATCGAGATCGGCGAGCGATACGTCTAACCAACCCGGGCCGTTTTCCCCACCACGATCATTCCCATCACCAGGGAAAATTTGTTTTTCCTAGATCACAAATCGAGAAAAACAGAAGTATGTAGGTGGATAGATCAAGCCAGAAGGCAAAAAATCGCCCCGATTTGGTGGATCGGGGCGTATATTTAAACCTCTTTCCTCTT
>ERZ795045.61-NODE-61-length-138157-cov-6.987002_pt1 | contig 138157 bp, 104 predicted proteins | sample MGYA00375129_ERZ795045 | MGnify/ENA primary metagenome ERZ795045 (study PRJEB30174, sample SAMN05720166) | activated sludge metagenome | isolation source: anaerobic digester from wastewater treatment plant | place: Japan | collected 2015-05-15 ...
TACTTTTTGGACCTTCCGGCCGGTGCCAGTATTGTCATTGTCTCGACTGTTATCTTTGCTGTCGCGTTGTTTATATCGCCGAAACGAAAAACTATATCCGACCTTGACCCGGTGAGAGAAATCTTGCCTCCACATAATGGAGACTCTAAAGAATTAAAATGAGTAGTAAAGACGTTCAGAAATTTTTCGATGAGAAGGCTTCCGCGTGGGAAGAAAATATCCCCCTTATTTCCGTGACCCGTGCAAAAGAAGTAATAAACTCTTTGGATCTTGGCGGCGTGAAGCATATCCTCGACGTGGGCTGCGGCACAGGAATCCTGTGGGAGCCTCTCCTTCAAAACACCCGAAAAGACACCCGAATTTTCGCCATAGATATTTCTTTACGTATGTTACTATTTGCACGGAACAGACTTTCCCCACGGATAACTCTACTGCAAGCCGACGCTCTTCATTTACCTTTTCCCGACGGGTATTTCCAATGGTTGTTTTGTTATAACACGTTCCCACATTTTGAGGACCCCGCTTTGGTCTTATCCGAATTTGCACGGGTCATGACGCCAGCCGGGAGAGTTCTGATTTTCCATTCGAAGAGCAAAGAGGAAATAGATGCTTTTCACAAGGCGGTTGGCAGTACAGTAAAAGACCATGCTCTACCCACCAAAGAATGTATGGCCAACATCTCGAAAGCTTCAGGTTTAGAGATTCAGCGTTTGCATGAAGGACATCCGGGGTACCTTTTCCTCGCAGAAAAGACCTGTTGAGCGCTTTTAGCTTTTCTGTTTGAGTCTTCTATTTGACTCTCGTATTACGAAGTAACAATAATGTTTCCAGGTCAGAATAGGAGATTTCGCCGTGCCACGAAAAAAACAAGAAATTATTACGTTCAAAGTGGATGCTTCCCTCATGAAAGCCCTTGAGGCGATGCCCAACCGTTCCGAATTTATCCGTGCCGCTATCTTGTCAGCTATGAATAACGTGTGTCCTCTATGTTCAGGGACGGGATATCTGACGCCAGACCAGCGGCGTCATTGGGATGAGTTCTCTGCACATCATGTTTTGGAAAAATGTGACGAGTGCGAGGCTGTTCATTTGGTTTGTGAGTCTGAAAGAGCGCCGAGACCGAAGCGTTACACATCGAGAAAGATTCTGTGATGCCATCGAAAAATATCCGAGCCTTTCTGAGAATGTTTTTTCTAATTTCTTTAGCTTTCTTTTCTATAACAGAAGTTTACGCTGCGTCCGATAGCGGCTCTCTTCTCGTATTTGTCAGTATTGTCCCACAAACATATATATTAGAACGCATAGGTGCTCCTTACGTGAAAGTTGAGGCGCTGGTCCCGGCAAGTCAAGACCCACACACTTTTACGGTTACCCCTCAGAAAATGCTCGATTTGACCCGGGCGCGCGCTTATTTCACCATTGGTATGCCTTTTGAGGAACGCCTTCGGGAAAAACTGAGCGGAGCAAATCAACAACTGGTCTTTTACGATATGGCCGAAGGAGTCTATGAAGCGGACCACAGCCATGACCATGACCATGACCATGATCGTGAACATTCATGTAGTGAGGACCCGCACATCTGGTTGGCACCTCCTCTTCTTGTGAAAATTTCTCAAAACTCCCTTTCTGCTCTTTGTGAAATGGACCCTATGCACCGAGATATATATCAGGCAAACGCCCGTCGTCTTCTTGAAGACATAGAGCAATGCCACCAAGAGATTTCACAACAATTGGCTCTTCACAAAGGTAAAGCATTTTATATCTACCACCCTGATTTAGGGTGGTTCGCTGAGACCTACGGTTTGCGTCAGGAAACCATTCAGGCGTCGGGGAAGCCGCCTTCAGCGAAATATCTAGTGGGAGTGATTCAAAAAGCTCAAAAAGACAAAGCCCGGGTTATTTTTGTCCAACCACAGTTCGAAACCAGCACGGCTGAAAAAGTGGCGCAGGCAGTCGGCGCGAAGCTTATTTCGTTCAACCCCATGGAAAAAGACATCTTGTTAAATTTGCGCCATTTTGCAAAAAGCTTAACCGAGTACCTATCGCCATGAAAAATGTTGTGGCCAGTCCTGATTGTTCTCAAAACATGCAACCGGTGGTTCTCGAATTTCGGAATGTTTCGTTTTCCTATGGAATAGCCCCTGTTTTAGAAAATGTCAGTTTCACAATTCGCAAAGGGGACATGACGTGTATTGTCGGACCGAACGGTGGCGGGAAAACAACTATTCTCAAGTTGGCTTTGGGCCTCATACAGCCCCAGCAAGGTGAGATTAATCTTTTGGGTTCGAGTCCGCCGACAAACGTCACACGAGTGGGATATTCTCCTCAGTATATACACTATGATCCCCGCTTTCCGATGACGGTCATTGATATTGTGCTTACGGGTCGTTTGGGGAATGCACTTAAAATAGGATATTCCAAAGCAGATAAAGAAACGGCAAAGTATGCACTCGAACAAGTGGGACTTTTGGAAAAGATGCAAGTTCCTTTCGGTTCGCTTTCTGGGGGCCAACGGCAACGCGTATTATTGGCGCGTGCGTTGGCGTGCGAGCCGGAGCTTCTTCTGTTAGATGAGCCCACGAGCAACGTGGATGCAGCAAGCGAAGTACATTTTCAAGAGATACTTGAAAGAATGAAACAGCACGTCACATTGGTGCTTGTTACTCACGACCTTGCCTTTGTGTCTGGTCTTACAACTTCTGTCTTGTGTGTAAATCGCCGCGTTCTTTCTCACTCGACAGGGGAACTATCGGAGCAGGTGCTTCGGGAGATGTATGGCAACGATATAAAGTTGGTAAAACACGACCCTATGCATAGACGTTAGGAGATATACCTTGTCTGGTGTGCTCGCTGTTCTTTTTGACCCAGACATTACGCTGATTCGGTATGCCGTGCTTGCAGGTCTATTAGCTGGCATTTCTCTGGGTATTGTAGGAAGCTTCACGGTGGCAAAACGAATCACTTCGGTGACAGGCGCCCTCTCCCACTCGGTTCTCGGTGGGATCGGGTTTGCGCTGTACGCCCGTTCTGTCTTCGGCTTTTCGTGGTTTCACCCCTTATACGGCGCCCTTTTTGCGGGAATATTGTCGGCCTTGATTCTTTCGTGGGTGAGTTCTTATGCCAAAGAACGGGAAGACACGGCAATCAGTGCGGTGTGGGCGACCGGTATGGCGGTAGGTCTTCTTTTTATCGCCCGCACGCCAGGTTACGTGGATCCCATGAGCTATTTGTTTGGAGACATTCTTCTCATTTCTAAGCAAGACCTGTATTTGATCGCCTTATTAGATGCCTTGGTGCTTTTCCTGACTGTAATGTTTTATCCAAAACTGGTCGCCGTATGTTTCGACGAGGAATTCGCTCGCGCCCGAGGTATACCGACCGAAAGATATCACCTCGTTTTGTTGCTACTTTCCGCATTGACGGTGGTGTTGCTTGTATCTATTGTGGGCATTGTTCTCGTGGTGGCGTTACTTGCTCTTCCTGCCGCATTAGCAGCTCAATTCACAAGGCGTATGACCCACATGATGGTTGTTGCGAGCGTGTTTTCCATGCTCTTCACTTCAGGCGGTATCGTGACCAGTTACGTGCTGGATTTGCCAACTGGCCCTTGCATCATTTTGCTCGTAGCAGGATGTTACTACCTTGTCTTGGCTACACAATACCTGTCCATTTCCCGGAAAAAGTACTGAATGCAGCCATTGGAAGGATCCACCGAGTCTCCACAAGCAGTTTGAAGGTCATTTCCAAAATTGGTAGAGTTCTATTTCTTGCCATTCTCGTTTTGTAACTGGAATTCGGAGAAGTACAATGAATTCTGCCAATTTCACCAAACTCGACTGGACAATTCTGGTTATTTATTTCGTAGCGATGGCGATGATCGGTCCCATCGTATCACGAAAAGGTAAAACAACCGAAGGCTATTTTGTCGGAAACCGCTCTTACTCCGGTTGGCTTATCGGGATTACGATGTTTGCTACCTCGATCAGTTCGATCACGTTCATGGCATATCCGGCTGACGCATACAAGACAGCTTATCTTCGCTACATGATTTGTCTTATGTTGCCTGTGGCAGTCTATATCGCTTCGCACGTTTTTCTACCCTTCTACCGCCGCGGCAAGATCACTTCAGCATTTGAGTATTTAGAGATGCGGTTTGGACCGGGGATTCGTGCGTATGCAGCAACCGCGTTTATTTTCGGGCAACTACTGCGGTTAAGCATGATCCTTTATCTTGTTTCCTTGCTTGTGCATGAGATGACAGGTATGCCCTCTTTTCAGTGCATTCTTATCGGTGGCGTCGTGACGTCTTTTTACACGGTTATGGGAGGAATTGAGGCAGTTGTGTGGACTGATTTTATTCAGTCTTTCCTTTTATGGGGTGCTGGCTTGGTCTGTCTTCTTACGATTATTTACAAGATCGATGGAGGCCTTTTCCGAATTATTCGGGAGGCGGCAGCTGATGGGAAGTTTATGATCGGTGACCTAAATCAAGCGACAGGCAAACTGGAGCCAGCGCGGTGGGGATTCTCCCTTAACGAAAAAACACTTCTTATGATGTTTCTCATCGGCATGAACAACTGGTTAACGGAATACAGTAGCAATCAGAACGTAATTCAAAAGTTCTGCGCAACAAGGAGCGCAAAAGAAGCCCGCAAAGCCATTTGGGTCTGTGTGTTGTGCAGTGTCCCCACGTGGGGTTTTTTCATGTTTCTTGGAACATCTCTATATGTCTATTACAAACTCTTTCCAGATCCCCAAGCGCATGACATGTTGACAGGTGCCATGAAAGCTGATCAGATCCTGCCCCACTTCGTCGTCCAAGTCTTGCCATCGGGATTTTCGGGTTTGGTCATCGCGGGAGTATTAGCAGCGGCCATGTCTTCTCTTTCTTCGAGCATCAACGCTGTGTCAGCGGTGAGCATTGTGGACATTTATCGAAGGCATATCGCCCCAGGCCGAGATGATCGTCATTACGTGATTGTGGCAAAGACTATTGCCTTGGCAAGTGCCGTCATCATGATTATCGGTGCCGCCATCTTAATGGCAGCCGATAGCAAAACGTTAAACGACACTTCGACAAAACTGGCTTCTCTTGCAGCCGGTGGCTTGTTGGGCTTGTACGGATTAGGCTTTCTCACCAAACGAGGCAACGGTCGCGCTGTCGCAACCGGCATTGTCGCCATGCTGATCTTTTCCGCATGGATGTCCGCCATCGAATTGAAGTGGATCACCGCAGACGGCCTTGTTGCCCTAGGTCTTCCTTCTGGAGTGGCGCAGTGGTTTGCAAAACCTATGGACACCTACTATGCCGGAATGATGGGCAATCTCATTATGTTTGTGGTTGCCTATGTGTTATCGGCGTGGTCTCAACATAAGGGACCTTTGACCAATTTGACCATTTGGACACAAGACGGTACCCCAGTAGAATAGGTTGCAAGACATAGACAGGATAATATAAAATGATTTTGTCACAAGAGAAAAGATATAGAATCTCCGAAGTAAGCAAAATCACGGACGTTCCGCAGTACGTATTGCGTCAGTGGGAAGAGCGATTCGAGCACATCAAGCCCAAAAGAGATCGCGCGGGACGTCGGTACTACACAGCGAAAGATGTGGAGCTTATTCTAGAAATCCGACGTCTCCTGTGGCAAGAAGGTCTTACAAGCGAAGGTGTTCGTAAGTTGTTGAAAACAGGCAGGCGTCGTGTTGATCAACTAGAAATTCGCACGGAAATCGTAAATTTAATCGACGAAATAGAGCGGGACGTCCGAAGGCTGATAGACCTTGCGGATTCCCATTAGTTATTCAGGTCGGGGCGTAGCGCAGTCCGGTTTAGCGCACTAGACTGGGGGTCTAGGGGTCGCTGGTTCAAATCCAGTCGCCCCGACCATTATTACTCTTTTCACAAGCTATCTATCGCATTTCTGGAACTAAAATTGCGTGCTTTTTTACCTATCCTCTCTGAAGATATCCTAAAAAAACTCTCATAAGATTTGTGTTTTGCACGAAGGGAATACGCAGTGCAGCGTTGTTTTGCACGTGGGTCGATCTTTGCTAGAGACCGCAATATCAATATTCCAAAAACCTAGGAAAACCGCTTATTCGAGCTTATGATTTCTGCTCTTCTTTTGGCAGTGGTAGCGTGAGTACGGGACATGGAGCACGTCGGACTACTTTTTCTGCCACACTGCCAAATATTGCGTGGACCAAACCGGGAGTACGATGTGCCGGAATAAGGATTAGGTCAACGTTCATTTCCTGAACAGCTGCACAGATTTCTCGGTAAGGTACGCCGGTTCGCAAACTGGTCTCCACGCTAATCTCTGTAATGGCATTGCGAACGCGATTCAAAAGGTCTTCGGCGTATTCATGGGTATCCGCACCCAACATTGCACCGGTGTCCGGCATAAACTCCGGCATAACCACTGGCATCTCCATGACATGCAAAAGAAGCAACAGGGCATGAAACTCCCGACACATAGAGATCGCGTAGGGTAAAGCTTTTTCCACCTCGGCAGAAAAATCCGTAGGAAGCATGACGCGCTTAATCGAAAACTCATAGGAGTCGCTAACGCATTCTTGTTCGGGATGTTTTACTACTAAACACGGAGTAGAAGCGTACCGAACAACCCGTTCTGCAACGCTTCCGAACACGAAACGGTCGAGCCCAGCCCGTCCATGCGCGGCGATCACAACGAGACTGCAGTTTTCTTTTTGTGCGTGCTCCGTAATTTTGGTCCAGGCTTTGCCTTTCGCAACATGACACGTCAAGCAAAGACCTGGAATTTCAATAGCACGCTTGAACTCGTCAAGTTTATCCCGAGCCGTTAGCTCCAACTGACTCAGGTCCTCGTGTTCGACCTTCTTACTGTAGGGATAACCTTTTCTCGTTTCTATCACATGGAGCAGATGAATAGAGTTACCATATTTCTTGGCAAAGGCTACAGCATATTTTGCCGCATGATACGAATAGTCAGAAAAATCTGTTGGAAGTAGAATGGGCGAACCCCGAAACATCCGCCGACCCTTTCGTGTTGTCCACAGATACCACCTACACCTGTGTATCTTTTTGCTCAGTATACCATTATCATTATTAACTGTCAGCAAGAAATGAACCACTAAAGAATCCGTTTGGGGCTCAAGATTGACTTCTAACAGTAAGTATTTGCACACTTAAGAAAACGAAATGGAGGTTTTATGAATCTGCAGCAGGAACTGGGACTGGACAGACCTTTTCAGGACATCTACCACGAGACCGTCTTAAACATCGTACGCACGGCTATCCTTATCTCAAACGTTGGTGCGGAACTCTTCAGAAAGTTCGGGCTCACAGAGGCACAGTTCAATGTTCTAATCGCTTTGCGTTACCGCGACCGTGAATTGACTCAGTCTGACCTAGGGAAACGCCTTGTCGTGACCCGGGCGAGTATTACTTCCGTGCTGGATAAACTTGAGGCGAAACAGCTTGTCACACGCAGCAATGTCACCGGCAACAGGCGAATCCATATTGTTACACTCACCTCCAAGGGAGAAGAGCTTCTGGATAGGCTGGAACCTTTATATATTGAAGCGATTCACAATGTACTTGGCGGTTTAACGGCAGAACAGTGTCACACAATGATTTCGATGTTGGAATCGGTGCGGGACCGCATTCGCGAAGTCCAGAAGAATATATAAACGGTGCCCGTCTGTAAATGATTTGCACGGAGAATTAGATGTCGAAAACGAACGCAAAAAATATCGGCTATAACCGACTGGGTTTTTGGGCTTTGATTGTCACTCAGTTTCAAGGTGCCTTCAACGATAACCTGTATCGATTCGCTATCATTTTCTTCATGGTGGCGCACTATGCACCTGACCAGAAAGGTCCCGCAGCTCAAGCCCTGACCATGAAGTTGAGTTCGCTAGGCGCCATCCTCTTTGCGATTCCTTTTCTGGTCTTTCCGGGCCTCGCAGGATCTCTATCAGACCGATTTTCTAAGAGAACGATCGTCATTATGACGAAAGTCTGGGAAGTTTTCGTCATGCTTGCCGGCTGGGTGGCTTTTTTGATAGGCGACCCGTATCTCATTTTCATCATGCTCCTTATGATGTTCACGCAGAGCGCCTTTTTCAGTCCCGCCAAGTACGGCATTCTGCCCGAATTCCTACCCGAACAACAGCTCTCTTGGGCGAACGGCCTTCTTGGAATGACAACGTTTGTCGCGATCATCGCAGGACAAAGTACAGCCGGATTTTTGTCCGACTATCTGAAAGGTACCGCAGCCGAACATCATATTGTGTCGGGGACACTCGTTGTGTTGTCGTTAGTCGGTTTGATTTCTGCCCATGGAGTCCCCCGCGTTCTGCCGGCAAATCCCACTCGAAAAATCACATGGAATCCGTGGTCAGGACTCACACAATACTTCAAGACTTACTATAGTGGAACCATACTCTGGCTCGTATTCTTAGGGGCAACTTTCTTTTGGTTTGCCGGAGCCATCGTTCAAGTCAACGTAATTGCTCATGGCTTGGACGCCCTCAAAGTAAGCGACTTCCAAACGTCCCTTCTCAGTGTTGCTATTTTAGTCGGCATAGGTACAGGTAGTCTGGTGGCGGGATGGGCGTCCGGAGGGAAAATCGAGTTAGGACTTGTTCCCATCGGTCTAGCAGGAATGATGATCAGTTCCCTCGTGTTAGCCTTGCCCGGTTTTTCCTATCCGACCACAGCGTGCTTGCTCTTTTCTATAGGTTTCTTCGGCGGTTTTTTTGATGTCCCCTTAATGGCATATCTTCAATATGCAGTTCCGAACCACATTCGAGGGGGGATGATGGCTACCCTCAACATAGGCACCTCTCTGGGTATTCTTCTTGGTGGCGGCGTATGCATGGTAGCCGGCTATCTAAACCTCACAACGTACCACATTTTTCTTTTTGTCGGTATACTGGCGTTAGCCACGTGTCTCTATCTCTCTCTGCGTTTCCCCATTTTTGTTTTGCGTTCTTTTCTGTGGTTATTAGTGAACACCTTGTATCGCGTACGTGTGACGGGACGAGAGCACGTGCCTTTGCAAGGAGGAGCTTTGTTGGTTGCTAACCACACTTCTTTCGTGGATGCCTTGTTTATTCTTGCCTCGATTGATCGCCACGTGCGCTTTTTAACGTCAACCGAAATCTATTCGATATGGTGGATACGGCCTATCGCCAAGCTCGCCCGAGCCATCCCCGTCTCACCCATGGATAGTCCGAGACAACTTCTTAAGGCATTGCATACCGCAAGTGAGGCGCTACGAAATGGTGAACTTGTGTGCGTTTTTGCTGAAGGACAAATCTCTCGTACAGGCCAAATGCTGCCGTTCAAAAAGGGTTTTGAACGAATTATGAAAGATATCGACGTCCCCATTGTGCCAGTACACTTGGATAGGTTGTGGGGAAGTGTTTTCAGTTTTTCGGATGGGCGTTTCTTTTGGAAATTGCCCAAAAGGATTCCTTATCCTGTCGCAGTCAGTTATGGCAAACCTTTACCTTCCAATGCCTCTTCTTTTGAAGTGAAGAGCGCCATTCGTGAACTCGGAACGGAAGCTTTCATGCAACGTCGTTTGGACGAGCCTCTTCTTCACCGCGGTTTTTTGAAGACGGCTAGACGTCATCCTTCTTGGAAAGCAGTTGCCGATGCGACCATGCCTGGCTTGTCCTATTTCAGCACTCTCGTTGCGACGATTATGTTCTCACTAAAACTTAAAAAGATTTTACAAAATCGTTCCGAGAAACCCTGGCCAGGAGACACTGTTGGAGTACTCTTACCCCCCACCGTGGGCGCGGCTTTGACGAACATAGCGTTGCAGCTTATGGGCAAGGTGCCGGTGAACCTAAACTACACCGCATCTGCGGACGGTATGGCTTCTGCAGCACAGAAATCCGGTATCGAGCAAGTCATCACGGCGAAAGCGTTTTTGGAACGTCTCCCCCTACAGGTGCCTGGTGAAGCCATTTATTTGGAGGATGTAAAGAATTCGATCACGAAAGCAGACAAAATCAAGGCTCTGGTTTTAGCTGGACTCTTTTTTGTCCGACTATGTCCTATTCGCATTCTGGAGCGTCTAGCGGGGTCTCGCAAACGACGCACCCAGGAAGACCTCGCGACGATTATTTTTTCGAGTGGCAGCGAAAGTGAACCTAAAGGAGTTCCCTTAACTCACTTCAATATTAGCAGCAATATCGAGGCGGCTCTGCAAGTTTTTCCTCACGAACCAAATGAATCGGTTATCGGTTTTCTTCCTTTCTTCCATTCGTTTGGTTTCACGGGAACTTTGTGGCTTCCTTTGTCGAGAGGGTTCTCCGCGGTCTACCATCCAACTCCTCTTGAGGCAAAAGCCATAGCGGAATTGATCTATCGACATAAATGCACCTTTCTTATAGCTGCTCCAACTTTTCTGCTCAATTTCATTAGACGTTGCTTGCCGGAAGAATTGAGTAGTGTTAAGTATTGTATAACCGGGGCGGAGAAACTACCCGCACGCATCCGGGAAGCATTCCGTGAAAAGTTTGGCCTTGAACCTCTAGAAGGCTATGGCACCACTGAGTGTTCCCCCATCGTCTCAGTAAACATACCGGATTTTCGTGCACCTGGTTTTTACCAAGTGGGCACCAAACATGGGACAATCGGAATGCCCCTGCCTGGTATTAGTGTGCGGATTGTCGACCCTGACACAGGCACTATCTTTCCCCCAGATACTCCAGGACTCCTTGAAGTGAAAGGCCCTAACATTATGAAAGGTTACTTGAATATGCCTGAGAAGACTGCCGAAGTCTTGCGTGACGGCTGGTACAATACCGGAGACATCGCCAGCATCGACGAAGACGGGTTCATCCGTATTACAGACCGTCTGGCTCGCTTCAGTAAAATCGCTGGCGAAATGGTCCCGCATACGGCTATTGAAGAAAAACTCCATGCATTACTGGGACTGACCGATCTGTCTCTAGCCGTTGTCGGATTGCCTGACAGTGCAAAAGGCGAACGCCTGGTAGTCTTGCATACACTAAATGATGAACAACTAGACCTCTTGTTAAAACGTCTTGATTCTTCGGGCTTGCCGAACTTGTGGATTCCGAAGGCTTCGTCTTTCTATCGCGTGGAGCAAATCCCCGTCCTGGGTACAGGAAAACTCGATATACGTGCCGTCAAAGAATTGGCTAAGAAGATCGATGTGGGTTCAGGTTAATCTATAAGGTGCGAACAGAAACGGGATAGAGTGGACAGGAAAAACAAAAGAATCGTCTCACAAATGGTCTGCATGGTATCCGCGACTCTATCGTACCTCGTGATTTTCAGTCCAGTCTCCATTGTTTATTCTGGGCCAGATAGTGTTCCAAACGACTCAACAAAAGTCCTGATAGGGGCCGAGCCCCATACCCTTGGACCTGAAGACGCCAAAGCAGCAGTTTTAATGGTTCATGGTTTTTTAGGGGCAGGGCAAAACTTTGACAATCTACCCGATCTTCTTGCCGAAGAAGGGTTCCGAGTGCGCGTCATGCTTCTCCCGGGTCATGGAACTTCGCCGTACGATCTCAAAACTGTTTCTGCATCCACGTTAAAACAGGCGGTCTTCGAAGAGATCCAAAGCCTAAAGGCTCATTACGAAGCTGTGTATGTGATTGGGCATTCTATGGGAGCCACGTTGGCATTTATTGCCGCATCAAAAATATCCATCGACGGCCTTGTGCTAGCGGCACCTTTTTTTGCCGTCACCCGAAAACCTTATTATTTGTTTCCACCAGAGACATGGTTTCGCTACCTCCACCCCATCTTCCCTTGGCTTTACAAAGGGAAATTGTTTCTGCAAGTTAACCGTCGCGAGGCAAAAGACAAAATCTTGAGTTACGATTGGGTTCCCGCGAATGCCCTTCTTGTGCTTTTCGAACTTGGAAGAGAGGCTGAACAGAAGGAAACGATTTCGTCCATCAACTGCCCTACTCTCATGATTCACAGCGTAGCAGACGCGGCTGCTTCGTTTGAACACGCAAAATTAGTTTATGACATGCTGCCGGCTGCTAAAAAAGACCTGCTCGTTCTTCAGCGCTCGGACCACCATGTTTTTTATGATTACGAGGATAAGCAAGTGAAACAAGAAATCATCATCTGGTTAAAATACGTACAAAACCTAAAAAAGAATGATTCTAAAAAATAGACACTATGATTTACGAAAGAAAAAAATATGGTCACTTCTAAAGAATATCCTGTGCGGTTTTGCGTCAATCCTCCAAGACTAGGCAGCCCGTTTTTTTCGTCAGAATGGGGCCAAGGGGAAATTACGGAGATTTGCCACTTCCACGCCGCAAGCAGCCCTCACAGGCCTAAAACGATGGTACGTATGTTGTATTCAGCCGACGCCCTCCATCTAGCCTTTCTTGTGCATGACTGCTATGTGCGAGCCCAGCATAGAAACTACCAGGACCCCGTGTATTTGGATTCGTGCGTCGAGTTTTTTGTCAAACCCCAGAAGACTAGGGGATATTTCAATTTCGAAACAAACTGCGCCGGCGTGATGCTTATCTCATACGTCGAAGATCCGACACGAACGCCGTCTGGGTTAGCAAAAGCGACACCGGTTCCCAAGGAATTAGCGGAAAAAATTGAGATTTATCACTCTCTTGAGCCACCAGACGATAGCGAAATTATTGAGCCCACAATCTGGACAATCCAGTATTCACTGCCTTTATCCATCTTGGAACACTTTGTAGGCAAGCTGGGCCCGATTGAGGGAAGCTGCTGGAAAGGCAATTTCTACAAGTGTGCGGAACATGTGAGCCAACCCCACTGGGCTTCGTGGCAACCTTTGGCTGAAGAACTAAACTTCCATCGACCGGAACTCTTTGGAGACCTTTATTTCACTTCCCCGCAATAACGTCTCATGACGGTCATTTATTTTAAATATTTCTCGTGAAAAATTGTAAAACCCAAACAAACGGCATATACTTGTTTTTTGGGAATTTCTATTTCAGGTGTTGCTGCTATTGCTGTAAAAAACGTCAGAATCTCTTACGAAATATCTAAGGAGTTTATACCAAATGAAAAAGTTTGAGCTAGAAGGCGTAATTCCTGCCATGTTGACACCGTTTACCAAAGGTGGAAAGACGGTAGACTACGACCGCGCTGTGTCTCTCGCGTCGCGGCTCGCCCAACAAGGGGTGCATGGAGTCTTTCTTTGCGGTACAACCGGAGAAGGCTTACTTATGACCCTCGAAGAGCGCAAGAAGTTGCTGGAGACAATTCTCAAATCCGCTGGAGAACGGATTAAGGTAATCGCTCATACCGGGTGCCTAGACTTGTCATCCACGTGTCAACTTACAGAACATGCCGCCTCTATCGGCGCTTATGCCGCAGGGGTGGTTGCACCCGGCTTTTATTCCTATGACGAAAATGCCCTTTGGAATTACTATAAAGCGGTTGCCGAGGCCGTCCCTGGTTTCCCTGTCCTCTTGTACAACCTCCCAAGTTGTGCCAAGAATGTGTTGTCTCCCGCTCTAGTGGCAAAGCTGGCAAACGAGATAGAGAACATTGTGGGCATCAAAGACAGCGGGGGCGTTTTACAAGCACAAAACCAGATGATTATAGAAACGCGAGATGATTTTGTCGTCATTAACGGGTGCGACGAGTTTACATTTCATGCACTCATGGGCGGAGCCCGCGGGTCGGTTTCAAGCACGGCAAATGTCATTCCGGAGGTTTTCCTCTCAATTTTCAACGCCGTCAAAAAAGGTGATTTCAAAAAAGCCCTACAACATCAGAAGCTATTGACAAGGGCCACTCGGGTGTTTCATTACGGCGCAATGGTTGCTTATTACAAAGAGGGGTTACGATTGCGCGGTTTTGAAGCTGGAAGCGTGCGACCTCCCCAAAGGGAATTGACCACTACAGAAAAAAAAGAATTCAAACGTCAGCTTGATGAACTTGGTCTACTGTAAATCTCTTAGGTTTAGGCTACCCCCAAAATGCATGTGCGGCGCCGAGAGACGCCGCACAATGTAATCTCCTAAGAGTATAAAATGCTTCAGCGAACTCGCTTAAACCTTCTGAGAAGTAGACCTGCAACACCCAAAGCTAACAGGCTCATGGACGCTGGCTCAGGAACCACCTCGCGATTAATTCGTAACTCAACCAGCAAATCGTTGTAATCACGGTGACTTGCCAAGTGACCATAGGGCAAATCTTCTAACGCCAGCAAGAATACGTCAGGGTCCGGCGTTTGAAGGATTAAGAAGTGGGTCTCCGAATACATGTTAGGCCAGGTGGACAACGAACCGCCCATGTAAGGTGGGTCTGTTGCATACGGGTTGTAATAGTTGTTGCGGCCAGCCTCCGAATGGAGAGGCCCCCATGCGGTAGGTGAAGTCGACGTTAAATCGTCACCATAGATCATCGAATTGTTAAAGAAGCCAATGGTGCCTTCCGGCATAAACTCAAACTGATATCCATCGCCTCTAATATCGGCGCTTGTCGGATTCAGAGTTGTTATGCCTGGGATGGAAAACACATAGAAATAGTTTAATGAATCATCCGGATTCACTGTGTAATATCCAAAGTTCTCTTCCATCCAGGCATTTCGCCAAACGCCAACCAGGGAAATCGAATCAAATTCCCCGAAGGCTGATGGATCGAAAAGTTCCCACGGCACCCGCAACCCATCCAAATCCGCGTTGGTCACAGGGACCAAAGGCGCGTACAACACATTGTATATTTCATACAAGTTGTACTCTGCCCCCGGGTCTCCCGGCACCCACGGTGCTTCCGGCGGGGCGTAAGTCGCCGACGCCGACAAGGCTACCGCACTTATTAGCGCGGCAACTAATAGCGTTCTGAAATTGTTCACTGTTCTTCTCCTCATCCCTACGTATTACGTTTTAATGCAGCACGATTTATTTATTCAACTTTATTTACAACACGATCTGACGTGTCAATATTCCAGATTCAATTTTCAACATCTAGGAGTATAGGAGCAATATACATGCCAACAAGCCAATCTACTAAAAGCGCGCTTTTGTGCCGTTATTCTGGCAGTTATCAGACCAAAGACGAAAGTTTGCTAGGTTTGTAAAAAAAAATGTTATTCAAATTTGCTATAAAAAAATTCAAAACAGAAAACTATATAGTTGTCTCCCGTTCTTACCTCAGGTCTTTGTCCAAGTTAAGACGTTGTATACGCCTTCTCAATTTCTGATAGCTCATTCCGAGCATTTCAGCTGCTTTCTTTCTATTCCATTTACAACGTTCCAAGGTCTTGACGATGATTTCCGCATCATCCAGAGTTTCTTCGTCGTCCCCTTCCTCCAAGACCTTTTTGTTTTTATCGCTTTCGTGCTCGTAAACCTTCGGCGACAAATCAGAGTCTTTCATCCCCACGAATCCGACAGGAGATTCTGACTCTTCCCCATTCTCTTCAAGTTTGTTAAGAACAGTATCTTGTAAAGGTGATGGCGCCACTTCGGGGTATATCTTCTTACCAAATGCCAGCCAGCGTTTCACCATACTTTCCAGCTCGCGTACATTCCCCGGCCAGGGATAAGCAGCAAGCCGTTCCAGGTCTTCAGCGTTAATCTCCAAAGATTTTCCAGCGCCAAAATGCGCGTGTTTTTGAATAAAATGGCGGACAAGCAGAGGTATGTCCTCTTTCCGACTGGACAGGGAAGGCACCCAGATACACACTTCGTTCAAACGAAAGTAAAGGTCATGGCGGAAGGAACCCTCTTGTGTTCTCTGCTCTAGATTTGCATTAGTTGCTGCAAGGATTTGGACATCGACACTTACCTGTTTTCTCCCGCCAAGCTTTGTAAACTCTTTATGTTCAATAACTTGTAACAACTTTGCCTGAAGATTGGGTTGAATGTCTGCTACTTCATCCAAAAAAATGACCCCATGATTTGCCAATTCGAAACGCCCCGGTTTCGAAAAGGTTGCCCCGGTAAATGCGCCTTTCTCGTAACCAAAAAGTTCACTTTCGAGCAAGTGTTCCGGCAAAGCGCTGCAGTTTACCTTAATGAAAGGCTTGTCCTTTCTAGCTGACAATCGGTGAATTTCCCTTGCCACTAAATCCTTGCCCGTGCCACTTTCCCCTCGAATTAGGCAATTCAGATTGGTCTTCGCTACTTGTTGGATGAGATTTCGAAGTTCCTGCATCGGGGGACTTATCCCTATCAGCAAAGTACCTGCAGTAGCCAACTGTGGCACATTAGCCGAACGCCGTACCATCCGCCATTCCTGCTCTGAAGCCAAGGCACGTGCCACCGCTGAGCGGACTTCGTCGAGGCTGAACGGCTTAGGCAAGAAGTCCGTTGCACCATGGCGCACACAGTCAATGACCATTTGGGGGTCTGTGTCGATTGAAACACATATAACCTTTGGGGAAGCAGGACTTTCCAAGATACTGGTTAGCAGCTCAAGCGTAAAACCGGCTTCAGGGAGAAGCTCCATGATGACAACTGCTACCGGTTGTTCAAAAAGCAACCGCATGGCTTCTGCGGCGATGGAAGTCACTCGAACATCGTATCCGGAACGTTGTAAGCCTTTTTCAAGAGCCCAGCGAACCCCTGGATCCGTGTCCAACACAATCACAACGTAAGGTTCCGTCTGCCGCTGTCCCTGTGATTCGATCTCGGCAAACTCTTCTTCCATACTTTTCAGTCCTCAGGTTAATCTTCAGCAAGACGCTTGACCCCTCGAGGCAACGTGATGCGCAGGAGTCCTTTTCCTTCACCTTCGGTCTCTATGCTCAGTGTACCTCCACAGGAATGGACTGTCCTCTCCGCAAGTCTTAGACCTAAATCGACGCTGTCTCCGACAGAAATCGGACCAATAGAAGACAAAAATGAATCTACAAATGCACTCTTCTGTCCTCCCGTATGCTGAAGCTCAAAGGCGACATGCTCCTCACTAACATTGCGTAACGTTATCCGGACAGTGCCCCCTACTTCGCAAGATCGCAGAGCTGCAAGAATGACATCCAAGAAGGTTCTGGCGAGTGCAATTCCATTGATAACAAGACATTCCCCATCGGTACGAATCACTTTTTCAATCGTGATATTCTTATTTTGAATTGTCACACTTAACATATCGAGCGCTTGATTGATATAGTCTTCTACACGAACGGTTTCTACGGCATTTTCCCTAAGAAGAGACAGTTTCCTGAATCCTTGCGCTTGACGCCATAATCGTTCGGCGTTTTCTTCAATCACGCGTATTCCTTCCAATGCCTCCGAAGAAGGAATGATTTCGCTTAGAAAATCTGCTGCTGTACGCAGGGCAGTCAAAGGTTGAATGAATCCTCGCACCAGTTCCACCGCAATATTTCCCAAACTGGCTTGATGGGCGATATGCACAAGAAGCTTGTTCCGTTCCCACTCAAACGCCAACAGGTACGCGCACATGTCTAAAAACTCACGATCATTTGGCCCCAAAAGGTGCGAGCTCTCTGCAAAAAAAGCCACCTTACAATGTGATTGTCTCCACTGAGTGAGTGGGTAAGAGAAAATCTGCATCCCCGCGATATTCAATCCGGTCTGTCTTTTCAGCCAATTTGCCAACACTTTTTCTGGTTCCGCTTCAGCCAACAACGGGTCATATTCCAATTCGTCTAAGGTTTTCGAAATAGCAGTGAGATCCTTGTCGGCTACGATATCAGGATCTTTAGGGTAAACAGCCACGCCCTTACGAATACTGTGGTCGCAAAGTACCACGGCACGCAACGGCACATGGACCCGAGCTTCACTGAAAAAACGGCGCACAAGTTCCTGCTCGGAGGAATAACTGTTGGGCACTTGTACCAACTGCAGCAAAGATCGCAGACGCGCATTGCCGGCTTCACAGTTTGCCGCATACTTTCTAATGTCTTGAGTTGCGGCATCCACCATAGCCCTCAGGTGTTCTCGCTCCTCGTGGAGTAACCTGAAAAGCTCCGCCCTTTCCAATAAGACAAAATGATGCTCCACCGCTCTCGAGATACTCGCAGATAGTGTAGTGACATCAACCGGTTTTGTCAGATAATCAAATGCACCGGCGCGCATACAACCTATCACGGTCTCAGGAGAAACGTCACCCGTTAAAACGATACGCACGACTTGACTGTCGAGTTCGCCAAAATGTTTCACCAGGGTGATACCATCGCCATCGGGCAGACCCAAATCGATCAACGTACAGGCGAATTTGCCAGGCTGGAAAATGAGTTTAGCTTCTCGAATGCTGGAGGCTGGGGTACAACCGAACCCATTGTAAGAAAGAACCTCACTCAGGAAATTTTGCTGACTTACATTGTCCTCGACCAAGAGGATTTGAGGTTGGTTGTTTCTGATGCTGTCAATTTTTAACTCGTCGGGCATGATTTCCACTTTATCTATGTTTTTTGAAAAGACGTACTTCTATCACAGACAGTTTTATGGTAAACGTAAATGTTTTCAAAGTCAAGCATAATCAACCGTTGATAAAATATATATCAATCTTGATAAATATATGTCTTCGCTATGTTCAAAAATCGCCATTTGGAAAAACTTCATTTGTAAAATGTTTGAAAAAGACTAGCAGTATAAACTAGTTTTGTGCTAATAACTGGCACTATTCTTGCTATCCCAATGCTAAGGAGATTCAAAGGCATAATGGAAGAAATTGAACGTTTGCGACAAGAAGTTGAAGAGTTGCAGCGCCAGCTGCGTCACGAAACACTTCGGTGTATTGAGTTGGAAAGACGGTGTGCGTTATTGGAAAAACTTGCCGTACGAGACCCTCTCACGGGACTGAATAGCGAAAGTTATCTCCATGCCCGCGTTCGGGAAGAGATCGAAAGGTCCATTCGATACCCTGCCGCCACTTCCCTGGTGACGTTGTGTGTTCGTCAAGAGCAGGCTGAGGCGATGCCCCGTCTTGGTCAGCGAATCGCCGGCGAGTTGCGAGCCACCGATCAGGTGTTCAAACTGAGTGATCACGGTTTAGCCCTGTTGCTCATAGAAACGCCTGAAGAAGGCGCTCATCATGTGTTAAAACGCCTGAGAGACGAATTGGAGCAATTCGTTAAGGGTTTCGGGTATACGGTTACCACTTTCCCTGTACATGCAAACCTTGCCGATGATTTCATTCGACTTGCGATGGAACGACATCGCGAGCTGACGCGTATGATGTCTACGGACAATACTGCTTTTTCTTCCCAGCCAGTGTTTGCTCACTAATATCAACATGGTTTGTGTCCGCGACACCCCCCTTTCTGCTGATGAGGGTTTTGTAGTTTAGCCCTGTTTTTCGTAAAATAATCACTCGTCTTGGTCACTTTGGGAGCCCATTTCAATGAAAGCCATGGTTTTAACAAGCCCTCGGACATTCCAAAAAGTTGATATGGCAAAACCAACGCCAGCGCCTCATGAAGCGTTGGTTCGCGTGGAATCTTCGGGCATTTGTGGTTCTGATCTTCACTACTATACAGATGGCCGAATTGGAGATACGGTAGTCCGGGAGCCACTGGTATTAGGGCATGAATATGCGGGAATTGTAGAATCCGTGGGCAGGGACGCCGATTCCTCCCTGGTAGGAAAACGTGTTGCGGTAGAACCTGGCATTCCCTGTCTTCGTTGCGAGTGGTGCCGATCGGGACACTATAATGTTTGTCCACAACTGCAGTTTCCGGGCCTACCTCCTAACCACGGTGCCTTTCGCGAATATATGACCGTGCATGCTGATTTTTGTTTCCCTGTACCGGATGAGATCTCCGCAGCAGAAGCTGCCTTGATTGAACCACTTGCCGTTGCCGTTCACACGGTGGAACTTGCCCGAGTGAGGCCGGGTGATACGGCTGCTGTTCTTGGTCTGGGGCCGATCGGCCTAATGACTGCTAAGATTGCGAAACTCTGCGGAATTTCGTACCTATATGGAACCGACTTGTTTGACTTTAGATTAGAAGCTGGCCGTCGATACGGAGTAGATGCCACCTGCAACGCATCTCAAGACGATACCGTATCGTGGATTCTCGAACAGACTCGCGGCAGAGGCGTGGACATTGTATTTGACTGCGCACGTTCTTCATTAACCCCTTCCATAGCCTGTCGCGTGGTAAAACCAGCTGGAAGAGTCATACTAACGGGCATATCTGGTGAAAGTGAAGGAGTCTTCCCCGTGGATGTGGCACGGCGCAAAGAACTCACGGTCACCTGGTGTAGACGTTTTTTGTTTAACTATCCCACAGCCATCCATTTGGCAGTGTCGCGGCAAATTGATCTGCGGTCGTTGGTCACTCATAGTTTTTCACTCGATGATGTCGGAAAAGCTTTTGAAATTGCGGCGGAGTACCGCGACGGCGTACTCAAGGTATCCATAGACCAGTGAGAAACGAACGATTTCATATCTACCCTCTATTTGAGAAACTGACGCTTTTGGTTGGGTTAATCTCCTTTTGGCCTTACGTTTTTGGCATTCGAACAGGCTGGTATTTTGCCTCACTCGTTATAATTGTGATCGCGCTGACTGTTGTCGCCGTCATGAGAATGCGTAAGGTAAAGCGGTCTTTCCAAAAGCTTCGTTCTTCTTCCGTGTTTCCTTTCACGGAACAATCTTTCACTCCGCCGAAAAATGGAAAAAGGTAAAGAATCATGTTGAAGAAGGTCGTTCTTGGCATAATCGCGGTTGGGGCAATGCTGGCTGGTATCGTCATAACTCTAATAGGTCCTTGGCCAACGTACAATGCGGGAGACGTTACTCAGCTATCAGCATATCAGAAGGCCTTGAGCGATTTAGGAAACCACTCGCCTCATATTGGGACTTCTGAAACGGTGAGTCGTCTGCAAGTCGGTTGGGGTAAAGCAGAACTCTTGCTCCCCGCTGGAACACCCCTTGCCGGTTACGGCAATCGGAAAGGAGCACCCTCACAAGGTACCCATGATTCACTTTGGGTCAAGGCTGTCGCATTAAGTGATGGAACCGATACGGCCGTCATTGTGGGTTCAGATATGCTCATTGTCCCTGAAAATGTAACAGATAGGATTTGGGAAGACGCGCGCGCACGAGTGAATCTCGAACCTTACCAAATCCTACTGAATGCGTCTCATACCCACTCAGGTCCCGGCGCCTTTGCTCCGGGATTCTTGGCAAAACAATTTGCAGGGGAATACTCTCCGGAGATTCCAACCGTTCTAACCGAGGCTTTTGTTAGTGCAATAACGAAAGCAGTACAAAACATGGAGCCAGGTTCCATCGCTTTAGGAGGATGCGTTCCATCACCGGAATATATCCGTAATAGGACCAGGAATGCCGGGGTAGATGACATGTTAAACTTTTTCCTCTTACAACAGGAGGATGGCGACCGCTGCTATGTAATCAGATACTCTGCCCATCCCACAATACTTGGTGGCGACAATATGCAATTCAGCGGTGACTATCCTGGATTTTTGCAGCGGGCCATTGAGAGTGAAACAAAGGGTATGGCCGTATATCTGGGAGGCGCCGTAGGCAGTATGGGTCCCAAGCCGCCGGAGGGCAAAGATGCGTTTGCTCGCGCCCATGCTATGGGCGAGGCGCTGGCTCAAAAAGTTCTAAAGTCTTCAGAGGCTCTGGATTTTCAAGAAAAAGTGGACGTCACACCTGTTGGGACACAAATTCACTTGCCGCCCATGCAGTTAAGGATCAGCAAGAATTGGCGCATGTCGCCTGTCTTGTTTCGATTGGTAGGACTTGATTCCGATGGTTGGATCGGTGCGATACGTATTGGAAATACCATGATCTGCGGTTTTCCCGCTGATTTTAGTGGCGAAATATCTTCAGAACTTCATGATTGGGCGAAAAAGAACGGCATCGACCTGTGGTGTCTCAGTTTTAACGGCGATTACGCGGGATATATTTCGCCCGATAGATATTACGAATCGGCAGACAAGAGAAAAGAAGGTTACGAAATGTATTTGATGTCGTGGTGTGGCCCAAACCAAGAGGCCTTTTTTACGGGTCTTTGCAAATACATGACAGGTATGTTATTTCCCCAAGTGGCAGTCGTCCAAAACTGAACGTTGTACAAACATACTGCCTTGCCGATTTTGATGAACATACCCTTTAACAACATTTTTCGCATTATCCTAGTTGCGGGGGTCTTTCTTCTCTTGGCGCCCTTGGTTTTTTTGGTGTCAAGTTTCGTGCAAGCCCAAAGGCGTTCCTCGATTCCTCATGCCGATATGGTCATTGCGGTTATGGACACAGCGCCGTGGTCAGAGATGATTAAAATAGGAATTGCTCCTCTTTCTAATGATACGGGAGAGGAGCTTTCTTCTCTGCTGCAATTCTGGGGAGAAGAAAATAATCCTTATGTTTCGTTACGCTGGCAGCATACGGTGGTCTCTATTCCAACGGATAAAGTTGACTGGGACACTTTACTAGATGACGGAAGGCCACCGCTGCCCGGAAAGGAAGAAGCCGTTGCAGGTGCCTTTTGCGATCTTTCATCATTTGATTTTAAGGGCAAACATTACCAAGTTGTTGGTAAACTTAAACGTGCGGTGGGCGCCCTGGCTTTTTCGTACGTAGTGCTATCCGAGGGCCAACAAGAGGATTCCGAGGACTGGATCACTGGTTGGCTAGCCCCCTCGGGTTTGTCAAATCTACAGGACAATGAGTCAATCCAGGAAACAATCGAAGGAACTGCAGAGAAACCTGTTTTTCTCGGGGAAGATTTTCCTCTGGATACTGATTTAGCTGGTTGGAACATCTTGGCACTGCTACTGGTAGCGTATGGAGCATCGGTCCTCTGGTGTACTCTATTTACAGTACACAGGAGTACAGAGGGAAGCTTTTGGGCAAAATCCTTTGGAATTTTTAAGGATCATCGACGGCTCCTAGTTAACATACATTTCGTTCTCTATGGGACCTTTTTTGCCTTCCTTTTCGCTGGTGAACAGTTTCCCCTGCTAAGACGTCAACTTGTTGACCTCACCTCAGGCATGTTTCGGGATGGAAATCTGCAGTTTATTGGAGATGCTTATGCAAGCGGCGATATCTTGCGAGCGTCTTTTGCTACGTGGGCATGGAATTTCGGCGCCGCCACCTTGACCCTGACATTATTGCCTTCCATCGTTATTCCGTTTTGGGGTCTCGCCAAAACACTTCTCAGCTTTGCACTCGTAGGTTTCCTGATGGCGCCAACTTGGAGTGATACGGCCTTACATATGTCGTATCACTGCATTACCATGGCATTAGAGTTTGAGGCCTACATACTAGCGTGTTTTGCAACCGTCTTGTTTCCATGGAAGATTCTAAAAGGCTTGCTCTCAGGTGAACTCACGAAAAGCATGAAGGAGAGTCTTGATATCTTCACTGGTACAACACTTTTTTCCGCAATTATTTTGGCAGTGGCTGCAATTTATGAAGCTAGCACGATCATCCTGTTTAGTGGAGTCTCGCCATAAGAAAAACTTGATGTTAGGTTTTTGGCAAACGCGTTCTTCACTACCGCACGTTTCCAGTTACGCCGTACTGCCTGTGCGATACCCTGCGAGGTCAAGTGTCACAAATCGGTAACCAAGGGAGTTCAAATTCCGGATGACTTCTCCGCGCACTTGCGGTTGAAGAAATTTTTCAAAGTCGCTCAGCTCCACCTCTATACGACATAACTCGCCATGATGTCGAACGCGGTACTGACGAAACCCTAGTGCCTTCAAGACCTCTTCAGCTTTTTCGACTTTTTCTAGACCGTCCACAGTCACGGTAGTTCCCCTGGGAAAACGAGACGCCAAACAAGCAAAGGAGGGTTTATCTGCGGTGGGCAAATGTCGTTTGGCGCTCAATATTCGAATGTCTTCTTTCGTCATACCGGCAAGCTGAAGAGGAGCGATGGCGCCGCATTCTTCCGCAGCTTTTGAACCCAGTCGAGTTGGGTCCTTTAAGTCATCCATATTCGCGCCATAAACAACGTGCACGACATGGTGTTCGGCGGCATATTTTTTTAATACGCGGAATAATTCCAGTTTGCAGTGATAACATCTTGTTCCATCATTTTTCTGATACTGCTCATTCTGATATTCAAACGTCTTTACAATATGGAAATTCCATCCTCGCGCGTGCGCAAGATCAGAGGCTTCTTTTAGTTCTGACCGCGGTATACTCGGAGAATCCGCCAACACAATATGGGCATTTTCGCCAAGGACCTCATGAGCCACGTCAGCTAGGTATGCGGAATCAACTCCTCCGGAAAAAGCCACCGCAACGCTGGTCAATCCGCGAAGATGCTCTTTCAAGAAAGTCTCTTTCTTTTCAGATTCTATTGAGAGAGGTTCTGGATTATTGAACATTGCGATTCTCAATACTCCCGATTACGTGATCGCCACTTAATTTCTGGATGCGCACCGGAACAAAGGTGTTTGCCTTACCGTCTTTCCATTTCGCCAAGACCGTAATGTAATTGTCCGTATGGCCACACCACAACCCATCACCAACTTCCGATTCGAAAAGAACTGTCCTGATACGTCCCACGAATTTCTCGTGGAATGCCGACCTTTTTTCACTGCTTAATTCCCGTAAAAGTGCGCTTCGTTTGTCCTGAACTGCATTACTTACTTTATCAACCATGCGCGAAGCGGCCGTATTCCTACGCTCGGAATATTTGAAAACATGGGCATATGCAATGGGGCTCTCTTTTAACAGAGTGTAGGTTGCCCAAAAATCTTCATCCGTCTCTCCAGGAAAACCGACCATCAAATCGGTGCCGATGCAAAGGTCGGGGACTTTGTTCACTGCCAGTTGGATAAACTCTAGAAAGTCTTCTCGGGAATACCTTCTTTTCATGAGTTCCAGAATGCGATTCGACCCAGACTGGGCAGGGATGTGAAGAAAAGGCACTAAGGGGTGATCATAAGCCACCATCCTGTCGAGTAATCCCTCGGGAATCGTAGTGGGTTCGATCGAACTCACACGAATGCGTGTAAGACCAGGGATTGCCGCCAGGGCATCCACTACATCACAGAGGGTATAATTCTCGGAGCGGTACATCCCGATATTGACGCCCGTAAGAATAATCTCGCGCACGCCACGGTCCACAAGTTGCCGTGCCTCTTCCAGAGTATTACGGAACTGACGACTTCGCGCCCTGCCCCGAGCAAAAGGAATGGCACAAAAAGCACACATAAAGTCGCACCCGTCTTGTATTTTCAGATTGGTGCGCTCTTGAATCTGCGTATAGCCAGAGGCATCAATCGTAAAGTCATCACGCTGAATAGTGTCTCGAACAACAACAGGAATGGGATTCTTTTTGTCGGTGATGTAATTGACGACGTTTAGTTTTTCTTGCGTGCCGATAATCAGGTCAACGCCTCTAATCTCCGCCAAAGTCTTGAAAGCGAGCTGCGAATAACATCCCACCACCGCAGTGTATGCCATTGGATTTTTTCGAATAAACGATCTTACTGCTTGGCGGCACTTGGCGTCCGCTTCGCGCGTCACGGTGCACGTGTTGATTATTCCCACGTCGGCTTCATTTCCGAAAGGCACAATGACATATCCAGCATCACGTAACTTATCCTCGATGATGCCGGACTCGGCCTGGTTTAGACGACAGCCTACGGTATAGACACATGCCCGTTTTTGCATCATCTTATTGAAGGACGCCTTCCAACCAATGGTTCTCAAATCCTGTAATTCGCACGTTTACTAGATCGCCGACCTTCAACCCGGCATCTCGAATTTTCACGGGACGGTACCCCTCTGTGCGGCCGTTCTTGATGCGCGAATCACGAAGATGGGAGCCGTCAATCAAGACGGACTGGACGGTACCTATATAAGACTGTATTTGTTCCCCGTTTATTTTCTCTTGAAGATGGATCAGGCGTTGCAGTCGCTCTTCCTTGACCTTCTGCGGTATGTCATCGGGCATTTCTGCAGCGCGAGTATTGGGACGCGGAGAATATTTAAAGCTAAACACTTGACTATAACGGACTTCCTCCAAAACTCGCAGGGTAGCTTCAAAATCCTCTTCGGTTTCGGTTGGAAATCCCACAATTATATCCGTACTCAACTCGATATCATGAAGTCTATTCTTCAGATAACGTATTTTTTCTAAGTACTCCTCAATCGTATGACGACGATTCATCAGATCGAGAATTCGGTTGGACCCCGACTGCAACGGCAAATGGAGTTGGTTGCAAATGGTCGGACGTTCCGCCATCAAATCGGATAATGTATTGTCCCAATCTTTGGGGTGAGAAGAAGTGAAACGAACCCGCAATAAACCATCTATTTGTGAAACCTCATCGAGAAGATTATAAAAAGTCATCCCATGTGCACGATACGAGTTGACGTTTTGTCCCAAGAGCCACACTTCTTTTGCGCCTTTTTCCACAGCTGTTTTAATTTCGCGAAGGATATTTTGGGGCTCTCGGCAAACTTCTCTGCCGCGGGTATGGGGCACAACACAAAACGCACAAAAGTTATTACATCCTTTCATGATGACTACATATGCTTTGCATCCTTCCACGTGGCCGGCTTCCAGCCAGTTGTCAGGTATGAAGTTGTCTACCCGCTCGTAAATATCATCCGTTCTATTCGTCAGTACAACTCGTTCGCCCTTGCGTACTCTCTCCAAAATCTCTGGTAAACGAAAGTAATGGTCAGGTCCAAAGACCATATCCACGGCTCTTTCGCACCGAAGGATGTTCTCGCCCTCCTGTTGCGCCACACAGCCGGCAACACCAATAATCAGATTAGGGCGAGACTTTTTTAGCCTCCGTAATTGTCCAAGAAGGCTGAAAACCTTATTCTGCGGGTTGCGGCGAACCGAACACGTGTTGATTAGAATGACATCAGCCTGACTTGGACAGTCGGTCGCTTCGAAGCCGCAGTGCTTCAATATCTCCGACATTCTAAAACTGTCATGTTCATTCATTTGACAGCCGAATGTCTGAATAAAGAATTTGGGAACTGCAGGTGTCATGGCATTCACAAAAAGCAGATAGGTTATAATGACTTTTGGGATAATGATATCTTATTTTATGTTAGAGTGGCAACGTTTTTCGGACTCTTCTCAGAATAAACCCTAATGGAAGAGGCAAAAAAACGATAAGTGGAGTTCAGCAAATGCCCATAAGAAACTCTCGCAGAAAATTTTTAGGAAACATGGTGGCTGCCGGAACTCTTGCTACCACCCTTCCGAAAAGACCGATAAAACACCGAAATTCAAAACCAAATCTATTGTTTTTGTGGACCGATGAACAGCGCGCCGACACGATATCTGTCTATGGCAACAACAAGATAAAAACACCGAATTTGGCTCAGCTTGCGCGAGAGAGTATTGTTTTCGAGAATGCCTATGTCACCCAACCGGTATGTACTCCTTCCCGATCCAGTGTAATGACTGGACTCTGGCCTCACCAAAATGGCTGCACTCAGAATAATGTGGCACTGGACGAGACTACCCCGACCTTTCCGGAATTACTGGATGACGACGACTATTGCACAGGCTACTTTGGAAAATGGCACCTTGGAGATGAGATCTTCCCACAGCACGGTTTTCAGGAATGGCAAAGCATTGAAGACATGTACTGGCGATACTACAGAGAGAATAGAGATATTGACAAGAAAAGCGACTATTGCGCATGGCTGAAAGAGCTCGGTTATGAGCCGGACACGTCCCGGGGAGACTTCAGCCGAGAGTTCGCCGCGGCTCTGCCGATTCAACATTGCAAGCCCAAGTTTCTTGAGCAAAAGGCGTGCGATTTTTTACGTCGTCACCAAAAAGAACCGTTTATCCTTTATGTCAATTTTCTTGAACCTCACATGCCTTTCACCGGTCCTTTGAATGAGTACCATCGGCCAGACGAAGTATATTTACCCAGTAATTTCGATGACCCCCTCGAAGAAAACGAACCCGAAGCCTACAGAGAACGGGCAGCAAAATACACAGGAATGTATTCGGGAAAGTTTGATCTGTCAAAAGAATCAGAATGGCGTAGGCTCATAGCTCAATACTGGGGTCTCGTAAGTCAGGTTGATATCAGCGTGGGCGCGATTTTGACGGAACTGGAACGATTGGGACTCGCTGACAATACGATCGTTGTCTTCACCTCAGACCATGGAGATATGATGGGGTCTCATCGCCTTATTGAAAAAAGCATTATGTATCAGGAAGCCTTGCGGGTCCCTTGGATGATCCGCCTACCCAAACCCTATTCACAACATAGGCGGGTTAAAGAACATGTGAGCCACATCGACCTGGTTCCCACCCTGTTGGAACTTATGAACAAACCACAACGCGATGATCTGCCTGGCAAAAGCCTGGTGCCATTTCTGAGCGGTAGACGCAAGATGGTGGAGCCTGTTTTTGTTCAGTGGAACGCGGTAAAAAAATTGGCAGAGGGAAGAAATCCTGGGGGGCGGTTACGTGACGAGGCAAATCAGGAGAAAATTTCTTCTCGTGCTATCATTACCCAAGATGGTTGGAAGCTTTGCATTCACACCGGAGACAAGAATCAACTTTTCCACCTCGCAAAGGACCCCGGGGAAACAAAGAACCTTTTCACACAGCCGGAACACGAACCCAGAATTAGGTCGTTAAAGAAAAAAATCGTTCAGTGGCAAGAACAAGTTGGAGATAGCCTAGATTTATCTATTGACGAAACCTAAAGCAGTTTTTCTGATTCATTTTATGCACAAGGCAAGAAAACACGAAAGATGCTGCCTTTTCCTGCCTCGCTATGAACCGAAATGGCGCCTTTATGGTTTCGGATGGTTCCTAAAACTGCTGGTAATCCCAAGCCTCGCCCCAAAAACTTGGTTGTAAAAAAAGGCTCAAAAATCTTCTTGATCTCTTCGGCAGACATACCGCAACCGGTATCCCGTACTTCTATGGAAACATAGCCTTTTTGAAGTCCCTGTTTGTTGGTGAAATCGAGCAAATTGGATTCATTCTCCGGGTGAATTTCTGGAATTTCGCGTGCAGAGACGCTGATAGAACCCGTGCTATCTCCAATTGCCTCTGCGGCGTTCATGAGCAGGCTTACTAACGTCTGGCGTATTTGCCCAACGTCCACAAGGACATGCGGTAAGTCTTCTGGAATGTCGCTCGTTAAGATAATCTTGCGCGATAGCGAAGCGCGAAATAACTCTACCGTGTTTTGAAGCACTGGGGGAAGATACGTAGGCTCTATAAGATAGGTACTTTTGCCTGCGTAATCCATTATCTGATGACACAGTGCAGCCATGCGACGTGCCGCCGCTTCAATCTCTTCAATGAGAGGACTGACAGGATGGTCTGAAGTTAACAGGCGCTGAGCTAGTTCCACATTCCCCAGAACCGCCATCAGAAGGTTGTTAAAATTGTGGCCTATCCCTGCACCGAGAATGCCAAGACTTTCCAATTTATGAGCATATTGAATTTGTTCTTCAAGCTTAGCGTGCCTTTTCTGGGTCTCTATTTCTTCTGTAATATCATGATTCGTTCCGACAAAACGCAGCGGTTGACCCTCATCGCTCCATTGTGTAATCTTCCCACGACTTAATATCCAACGCCATTCTCCAATTCGAGCACGCATTCGAAAGCGGGTTTGCAGAGCTGGCCGTTTCCCTTTGAGACAATCGTTTAATTCTCCTTCCACCCTCGGTAAATCTTCTGGGTGTACAAGCGAACGAAACGTCTCGTAATGGCATTTCAGCTCGTCGGGTTCATAGTCTAGTATCATGAACCAGCGGGGACTGAAAAAGGTCTTGTTGGTTGTCAGATCCCACTCCCACACGCCGTCAGCAGCAGCCTCCAATGCCGCATTTAATCGTTCTAAAGCGACCCGCAATGCTTGCTCTGCCCTAACTCGACTCGTAACATCACAAATAAACCCTTCTAATGCGAGCAAACGCCCTTCTGCGTCCCAAACGGGGCATCCCCTCTCCCACACCCACTTTTCCTCCCCTTGCTTGATTAGAATTCGATACGTGATTTGAAAAGGTTGGTTTCGCAGAACGGCAACTTGAACGGCGTCCCATACTTGGCTACGGTCTTCGGGATGGATCAGTTGAGCATAAGACACAGTGGAGTTGAACTCGATTTCCTGCTTGCTGTAACCCGTAAGCGCTTGGCAACCGCTACTCACAAACGTCATAGTCCATTCCGGGTCGTTACGGCAGGTGTATGCCATTCCTGGTAGGTTATCCATCAAACGCTGAAGACGTTTTTCGCTATCAAGAGATTGCATTAATTTTTTTTGGCCCGTGCCAATTCCGTTTTTGAGACTATAGATGAAGACCAAAATAAGAGTAGAAGAGTTATTTTCTGCTTTCCCCCTTTTGTTAATCCTGGTTAGATTATGAAAGAACAGCGAAAAAACGTCAAGAATTTTCTTTTAAAAATCTACATAGTCAGTAACAAGCCTGAGGCAACCAAACGAGCATCATACCCGGATCACGATTTGCCCACGAGAAGTAGGGAACAGCTTGAATCCGTACCAGATCGCCCTTGGTTGCAGTTTTAAAAGGACGATACAGCGGGTGCTCTTCCGGAAAGTACAAGGCGTCAAATTGGATCACACCTACCCCACCAAGCAAATCTTCTCGATACAGGAAGGTGAAGCACGGAGATTTCGGGATAACGACCCTATTCAAGTCTATCTCTTTCTGGTCAGCTTGTTCCACACAGTAAACGATAGGACCTCGTCTAATCGCAACTCTTCCGAGGTCACTAGCTACCCGCGGATCAGCAGTCAAGCGAACAACTTCCATAGGAAACTCTACTTCCACAGTATCCCTGTTCTTCCACAAGTTTGAAATACGGACATATCCGCGGACAAGTTTCGGGGGGCGAGTTTTTTCCCCGTTGACCCGAACAGTCATCGTATCTGCCCAAGCAGGACGGCGTAAAAACAAATCAAAGCGTTGCGGGGTGGACATAGATAGGTGCAGAACAACTTTGCCGTCCCACGGGTATTGGGTGTCCTGAATAATCCGGACATGTACGCCTGCGAGATCGACGTCACTCGTCGATTGTACGTACTGATGCACATACAGCTGCCCGTCCTTAGAGACACCATAGATATAGCCCGGAAGAGCAGCAAAAGTCCGTGCAAGATTTGGCGGACAACAAGCGCATCCGTCAAAATGTTTAGTCGTTCTTCTGTGATCGCCTCGGTTCATCAACGGATTCACATAGAAATACTCTTTGCCATCCAAAGACATCCCGCTCAGAATTCCGTTGTATAATGCCCGTTCCATTTCGTCTGCAAAACGCGAATCTGCACTAATTTGCAGCATTCTCCAGTTCCACATGAAGGATGCAATTGCCGCGCACGTTTCCGCATAAGCCGTATCATTTGGCAACTCGTAAGGTTCACCGAACGCTTCACCTTCGTGACGGGCACCTGCCCCGCCCGTAAAATACATTTTGGTGTTCACAAAATCCGCATATTGCTTGTCCAGAGTCTCAAGAAGTGATTTGTCGCCGGTTTCCGCATAAATATCCGTAACTCCAGCGCAAAGATAAAGTTGGCGGACTGCATGCCCCGTTACATAGGTTTGTTTACGAATAGGAAGATGGTCTTGCAGGTTTTCTGAACCGTTCAGAACTCCTTTTCCCCGATTCTCGATGAAAAAACAAGCCAAATCCAAGTACTTTTGTTCGCCTGTCTCCCGATAGAGCTCCACCAAAGCCATCTCCACCTCGGGATGTCCCGGCGCTCCGACATGCTTATCCGGTCCAAACCGCCCACAGACGTGGTCTGCCCATTTCTGAGCGATGTTCAGAAAAGAGGTTTTGCCTGTCGTCCGATGATGGGCGATGGCGGCTTGGATCATGTGTCCCCCAAGGTACAACTCGTGCATGTTAGTCAAATCCGTCCAACGCTTGCCTGCATTCTCAAACATAAAGTAGGTATTGAGATAACCATCATCGCATTGCGCGGCGCCCACCAGTTCGATCAGCTCATCCAATTGAGCGTCCAAAGCAGGATCCGGGTCTGCGGCAAGACTCCAAGCCGCCGCTTCCATCCACTTGTACACATCGGAATCATTGAAATAAATCCCGCGGAATCCTTCCTTAGGTACTTGCCGAATAGTGCTTGGCGGCGTCGGCTCTATGCCCAAAACTGTGAGGTATTGAGGAGCAAAACCGCTGAGAAAAAGCCCGCCACCGGATTTGAGAAAGGCGCGAACCGTCTTTGTGAACTCGTTTGTTCTAGCAAGCTGAGGGATCTCAGGAATATCTGAAAGGTGCCACCAAAGCACACGGAAACGTCGAAGGCAATCGGAAGTGGCGTTAACGCTTTCAATTGGAACACGTTCACTTTGTCGCTTTGCTTGCAACCATTCCCAAGCAGCCCTTTGTTCTGCTGGCAGCTCGGCGGCTTTCTCTGATCCGACAAGAAAGGCAACAGGACCTTCCCCTAAATAGTTCAAAATATTCTGGGTAAATTTCTCCAAATTGGGGCGATAAGAGTTCAGTTTGCCTTCATCAAACCAAAAATAAGCGCCCGTCCCAACAACGATGACTTTGCCCTTGCCATGAGTGTATTCCGCACAGACAACCTTCTTGCCCGGTTTTTCCCAATCCGCCAACCAAACGCCGTTAATAGTATCCGGGTCATCCCAGTAACAACATTCGTCATGCGTGGGTACACCTGTACTGACAAGATATATCGGGTTAGAAAGACCTGAAAATATGGGATGGCCTGACTGCTTCACCGAGATACCCCATTTCCCGGAGTAACTCACATAAGGGTGAAGGGTGGCGCGTCCGGCGGCTCGGCGAAAATTGTCGATACGCCCGGTCCGCTCACATTCATTGTACTGGTGGGGTATGGTTTGTAATCGATTGACGTCTCTCTTGGCTTTCCAAAAACCCCCTGTAATCGATACGTGGTTTATCCCTACCCCATCTAACAAAGCATATGGACTCTTCCCGGTTTTCGTAATCTTTGCTTCAGTCATTGCGGGGATCCTTTGTTCTGACTCGCTCCAACCAAGCTGTTCCAACATAAGGCAGGCTGTAATTAGAATGATCAAAGCATGACGGTTCATAGAACTTCACCTTTTTATTGCTTTCAAGGTAACCCGAGTCGAATACTAAAACACAGATACTCCTCGAGGTCAAATCTTCGTTTCGCAACGGTTGTTCGAAACTATCAGCGGTAGGAGTTATTTACTGTTGGACGCAGTCTCACCCTTTTACTAGCCGGGCGTAGTCCCACCCGACCTATAACGAGCCACAAGACGCTGTCGTAACACCGATGTAAGCATTGGCTCTACCTGGCGCTTACATTGTAAATCGGTACTGTTAGGCACAAGCTGGCTATATTTGCAAGGATTTTGACTGCCCTGACAAACTCTAAACGGTACTTGGGTTGCCATTTTCCCTTATTTTTGATGCAAAAGCGCTATTTCAAATGACAACTCAAACATAAACTTCCAAAACAACGAGGTTTATACATTCATTTGCTACAAGACAATTGGGGTTGGTAGGATGCTACGCGTTTTCGTGTCTATTTCGAAGGTCAAGGAAATGAGAAAAATTTTAATCACCGGTGCCGCGGGTTTCATTGGTTCGAGCTTAGCAGATAGACTTTTAAGCCGCGGCGATTGCGTTATCGGCATAGATGATTTTAATGATTATTACGATCCGTCGGTGAAACGGGACAACATTGCGAAGGCGGCTCAACACCCCAACTGGCGCCTGTACGAAATGGACATTTGTGATGAACAAGCTGTTCGAGATGTTTTTGGAAAAGAACGTCCAGATGTGGTCGTTCATCTTGCGGCACGGGCGGGCGTGCGTCCCTCTCTAAAAGACCCCAATCTTTACAACAGGGTAAATGTTATTGGTTCTCAACACATACTGGATGCATGTCGGGACTTTCGTCCTTCGCATTTGGTATTTGCGTCGAGTTCCTCTGTGTACGGTGGGTCCACCCGAGTCCCTTTCAGCGAAGAAGACCCTGTGATGACACCGATAAGTCCCTATGCTGCAACCAAACGCATGAATGAACTTCAAGGCCACGTCTACAGTCATATTTACGGCTTGAACGTTACCATGCTGCGTTTTTTTACTGTCTACGGTCCACGGCAACGACCCGACATGGCCATCCACAAGTTTATACGTCTTATCGATAGAGAGAAACCGGTACCGATGTTTGGGGACGGATCCACACAGCGAGACTATACATTTATTGACGACATACTTGATGGTTTGGAAAAAGCGATTGACAAACCTTTTCGGTATGAGATTTTCAACCTCGGCGAGAGCCGGACTACCACGTTGTTAGATCTGATCCGCCTGATTGAGCGAGCTCTCGGCAAAAAAGCGTTAATCGAGCAACAACCCCTGCAACCCGGAGATGTCTCCATCACCTATGCAAACATTGACAAAGCGCGGGAGCTTCTTGGTTACGCCCCAAAATACTCTATGGAAGAGGGCATTGAAAAAACGGTGGCGTGGTATCTTTCCCGCCAAGTTTCTACAGACTAGAAGGCTTGACTTCCTCTACAATCTTCATCAGGCGGCGTCCATATTCTGTGTATGATTCATACAAAGCCGCTTCGCTTTGCGCCTTTTGTCCCGTATGGATAATCGCGGCTAGATGAGGCTCAATGGAGAATCCGCCATCATATCCATTTGCCAATAAATCTCGAACAATATCTCTCACTCTTCCGTCGCCTTCGCCACAATAGGTGTAGATATCTTCCCCGTTAACTTTTTTTGCATCTTTAATGTGAACGTAGACAATGTCTTTGAAAACGGCTTTGTAATATTCCCAAGGATCTTGCCCATAGGTGACCGGATTACCTGTATCATAGACTACTCTCAGCGCTTTACTATTGACTTCTCCCAGCAAAATATTGCTGTTTTCTGCAGAGAGACCGCCCCAGCCACTGCAATTCTCGTGTACCATAACAACGCCACCGTCCTCGGCAATTTTTGCCAAGACTTTCATTCGTCGGATAGCTTCGTTTCTCCACTCGTTTTCAGGCAAAGGATTCTTCGGATCGTTAGGATAACTCATCACCCGAATAAAGGGCGTGTTGAGTCGGTGCATGCGGGGTATCGCTCGTTTTAAATCATCTATGTCGATCTGTGGGTCGCAGGTGATAGGACGAGCCCAATTTGCGATTGCGGAGGCAAAACACGAGACTTTCATGCCGTTCTCAGAGAGTTGGCGACATACTTCTTCAAACTTGTCATCAGGTACAGAAGTGATATTCGTACCGTCCACCACCCGCAACTCCATGTAACACCACCCCAACTCCTTGTGCGCTTTGATTTGGGTCGTTAAGGACTGACCCGCCTCATCCGATATGCCTGAAAAAAACATAACCGTATTCCCCTACTCCGACTACTCAAAATGTGATATTACGAACGTACTAGACCGTCTTCCACCTTCTTTTTCACATCGGGGCCTCGCAGGATCTCGATGAGTTTAAGAGCGAAATCCATCGCTGTACCAGGACCGCGGGAAGTCACAACGTTTCCATCGCATTCTACTGCTGCGCCCGTGTACTGTACATCGGGAAGTCCCATCTTGTCTAGAAAACCGGGATAACTTGTTGCTTTCTTGCCTTTCAGTAAACCCGCTTTGCCCAAAATGGCAGGCGCTGCACAAATTGCAGCCACGTATCTATTCTGCGATGCCATTTTCTGGAGCAGCGCCTGAATCCGGGGATCATTGTTTAGGTTATCGGCGCCCGGAAGGCCGCCGGGCAGCACAACCATGTCATATTCACGTTTCAATGCTTCATCTAATGTTGTATCTGGGATAAGCCTGACACCACGACTCGCCGTGACCGGCTGGTCATCCAGACCAGCGGTGACAACCGTAACTTCGGCACGTCTCAAGAGGTCTATGATAGTGACCGCTTCCAACTCTTCACAGCCCTGAGCAAGCGGTACCAATACCGTTTTCATAAGCTGTCCTCCTTTTTGCCAAATGGGTTTTGAATTGGTATCAGAGTTAAACCAGTTTAGTAGGATACCTTATTCCATGTCAATGCTTCCTTGCACTGCCGCCCAAATCGGTATATCGTAAGGCTTATTAATAAGGATGAAACAAATGCAACTCCGACAGACCTTCCTTGTGTTAAGTTTAGCTGGGCTCGCTGTAGGTGGGATTTTTAATTATATTGATTCCTCCAACCTGAAAAAGGAACTACTGGAAGTAGCTAAGCCCCAGATAATCGATTATCTCCAGTTCGATCCTAGTATACGTGTTGTTGGTTTTGAGACAACGACAAGCAAAAAATACTTATTTTGGGGACAACCCTTTGGAAAAGTCGCTTTGTATATCGCTGCCAATGATGCGGGAGACAAAGAACGATATGTTGGGTATACCTTCTATTACGAAAAGAACGGCGAGAAATGGTCTATGACGGAAAGTGGTGCCTGCAGTGGCACAGAGTGCCAGATCAGAGGTCGACAGTTAGACCACAAGAAATGACCATGATTGCGCAGGAGCCTCACTCGTGACGTAGAGCCTCGATGGGATCAAGATTGCTCGCACGTATCGCCGGATATAAACCAAAAATGACCCCAACACTCATGCTGATCCCAACAGAGAGCAAAAGACTCCACAAGGTCACTACTGTGGGCATTTTGGCAAGATAGGTTACAGCCAGAGGGATTGCCACACCCAAAAGAATCCCAATAAACCCTCCAATAGTCGAAAGGACGACCGTCTCTACGAGAAACTGAATAACAATCTGTTTACGTTTTGCCCCAATGGCTCTACGAATACCGATTTCCCGCGTCCGTTCTGTCACGTTTGCCAACATGATATTCATAATTCCTATACCGCCAACTAGAAGGCTTATCCCAGCGATAGAACCCAGAACGATGTTAAAGGTGCGTTTCGTTGCTTCAGCCTGCCGAAGCAGTGCCAAGGGGATATCGACTCGGTAGTCCACCTTCTTGTGAAAGCGTTGCAACATTGCGGAAATTCCAGCCGCCGTGGGTTCCACATCTTCGTTTGTAGCGGTCTCAACAATTAGTTGATGTAATTCCACTCTTTCCATCTCTCTGCTACCGGACGTGACCAACGTAAAAATATCTCCGAACCGCTGCTTCGCTACGTTAATGGGAATATAGGCATCAACTTCCTGGTCAGGCATCTGAATCCCACTGCTACCCCCTTCTTCACTCTGAACAATACCCACCACCTCAAAATAATCTCTTCCTATCCGAAGCAATTGTCCAATCGTTTCTTCGGTCGCCAGCAAACGGCGGGCGCCATATTCTGTCAAAACAACAACCGGCGAAGACTTGTCGATATCTCTCGGCAACAAAGGTCGCCCGGCCACAATTCGCCGTTTCACTAACTCAAACCATTCCGGCGTTGTACCGACAACTCTTAATTCCAGGGCACGCTCGAACAAACGCCCCTCCTTCCGAATGAGCTTAATGGGTGCTGTTGCGACAACCTGGGGAAAAGCCTCCCGAATTCTCTGTTCATCTTCATAGTAAAGACCGTAAACACTCATGAAACTGGTGGTAGCAGCAGCCTGCCTATCCTCAACAGGTTTTATAGATGTGATGATAATGTTACGGCTACCAAGCTTGCGGATTTGTTCCAATGCTTCTTTGCTCGCCCCTTCCCCAATGGACAACATGGCGATGACACTTGCCACGCCGAACACAATTCCCAGCATCGTCAAGGACGAACGGAGCTTATGGAGCATTAAATTCTTGATGCCCAGTTCTATATTTTGCCGTAGACGAAGCCGCTCCAACTTAAACATTTTCAATATATTCCACGTGGCCATCTCGCATGTGGATTCGCCGACCTGCATAGGCGGCGATGTCTGGCTCATGCGTGACCATAATAATGGTTTTCCCACTTTCATTGAGCGATTTCAGGAGCTCCATCACCTGCTCCCCGGTCGCAGAATCCAAATTTCCCGTCGGCTCATCGGCGAGGATAATTTTGGGGTCATTTGCCAATGCCCTGGCTATGGCAACGCGTTGCTGCTGCCCACCGGACAGTTCAGATGGTTTGTGGTTTATTCGATTTCCTAGTCCCACCATTTCGGCAAGTTCAACCGCTCGGGCAGCACTTTTGGCGGCATCCCATCCCAGGTAGAATAGAGGCAGGGCAATGTTTTCACGCACCGTCAGTTGTGGAATCAAATTGAAACTCTGAAAAACAAATCCGAGATATTTAAGACGCAGTTCACTGAGTTCGTCATCGTTCAATTTGCTGACGTCGTTTCCAGCCAAGAAATATTTACCTGACGTAGGACGATCCAAACACCCCAGCAAGTTCAGCAGGGTGCTTTTCCCGGAACCACTAGGTCCCATGATGGCGCAAAATACTCCCGGCTCGATTTTCAGGGAGATCCCAGCCAGCGCATGAACCTGTTCCGAGCCCATCAGGTAGGTCTTGCGAACATCCTCGAGCACGACAACACCGTTCGAATGGGCTTCTGTCATCGTTATTCCGTTGGCTCCTGTTGCTCCCTACGTGGTGGACGCCCTCCGCGCGAACGCTGCATCCGCTCCATCAACTGTTGCCGTTCTTCGGGACTCATATTCTGAAGCCGTTGTTCCATTTCCTGTCGCATTTTTGCCCGTTCTTCCGGTGTGGCGTTTCGGAAACGCTCTCTGAGATCTTCAAAGTTCAATGAATTTGTCCCCTCTTGACGCGGCTGGTCTACCTTCGGGGTACCTGCCTCGGGGGGAGCGAGAGATTCACCTGGTGGTGAAGGGGGCGTCGTTTCGCCAACCTGTCCCGATGGAATACCCCCTGTCTCCTGAGGCGCGGATTGCCCATTCACGGTTTTTCCAAAGTTTGCCCATTCACCTCCGGGGCCACCTTGGGACGCCCCGCGCAGCTCATCAGCGGCTAACGGTGGCGCGAGTAACACCATTTCCCCTTCTTTCAGACCCTCTTCGATACACGCCATACGATTGTTGTCAAGCCCTAACTTAACCTTGCGGCGCTCCACTTTTTGACCATTCATCACATATACTGTGGGTTCGCCGCTTTCCCGCACGACACACTGTACGGGGACATATACGACATCTTGATACTCCTTAACCAGAATTTCGCCCCGGCAACTCATGCCCGTCCGAAGACCTTCCGTGCTTCCAATAATTTTGATGTCTGTGTTGTAGACTTTTAGGTCTGGGTTCATCCAAACACTCTGTGCATCGGGCAAGGGTGCAATATATTCTACCGTTCCCTCATATGTCTTCCCCGGAAGCGCGTCCACTACAAGACGCACCGGCAACCCCACCGATACCTTAGCAAGACTCGATTCATGAACTTTTACTTCGGCTTTATACGAATCGGTCGTAGGTAAGTAAATAAGTTCTTGACGCTCTCGAACCGTCTGCCCTTCCGCGAGAGGTTCCGTGCTTCCTCGGCGACTACTTTGACCAGTTGTTGCGTAGACGACAAGTCCATCTCTAGGAGCGTAGATTTTGGCTTTCGATATTTGCTCACGAAGTTTGTCTCCCTTGCTCTTTTCTCTATCCAATTCCAATTGGCGCGCTCGGAACTGTGCCTCTGCCTGAACGATGTCGGCTTTTGCTTTTCTTTCGGTGCGTTCCAGAGCTTTACGCGCCTCTTCGACGGCACTTTGCAGTTGAGTTAGATTACGCTTGTATTCAAACTCGTGAAGTAACTTCAATTGTTCTTCAGCCATTTCTTTGTCCAAACGTGCCTTCAAGGCCGCTTGTTCATCCGCCTCAAGTTCAATTTTAGTTATGAAATTGCGTTCTGCCAGCCGGCGAGAACCTTCTACCTTTTCCAACGCACGGTTCATGTCGGCCTTGGCTAAGGTTACATCCGCCTCTGCTTTCTTGGACTTCAATGGGAAATCACCAGCCGTGTACTTTTGCAAGTCCTCCTGGGCGAACTGATAGTTCAATTTGGCCTTTTCGATATCGCTCTCAGCCTGACTTTTGACAACCTCAAGGTCTTCTCGCGCCTTAATAAAACTCGCTTCTGCGTTTTGTATTCGGATTTCCTGATCCACGAGTTGGTCCTGAAGTCTGCTGGCGTCGAGCTCTACTAACAGGTCTCCCTGTTTGACATGTTCCCCCTCGGGAATAATGTACAGAATCGTCGTTTGTCCCTCTATTTCACATGTTAGTATCTCTCGGTCCATCGCTTTGATGGTACCGGATACGCTGACGGTAATACTGAGAGGACCACGTTGTGCTTCAAACAAAGGACGCAACTTTTCGGCGGTGCTGTCTGAGCGTAGCGCGCTGACCGTGACGAATAGCGTCACTACAAGAAAAACCAAAATACCTGCAGATAAGATCATCCGTTTTGTCTTGAGACCGCGCAAAGAAATATTCATGATCCTTACCCTGGTTTAGGCTAAATAGTCTTCGGAGCACTGCTTTATGGGAGCTGTCTGCAGTAAATTATGCTGAAGACAGACCATCCCGTCTATTTAAACACCGCAAATGCCTTTCGGGTTCCGGGAATCTATTTTCAAATTGCATGTTTTTTACCCGAAACCCGTTACGTGCTCAAATTGCCGCGAATGTATGCTATGCTTCCTAAGAAGTCGTCGACTGAAATAACGAACGAATCTCGCCAGGAGCTATTTTAATAACATGAAAAATCTAACACTGAAGCCAAATGAAGAAAAGAGAATTTTACGAGGACACCTTTGGGTCTTTCGCAACGAATTAGCCACGGATATTTCGGCAGACGATGGCGAAATTGTTGATGTCTTTTCTGCGAATGGCCGCTTTGTTGGAAGGGGGTTTTACCAAACAGAAGGCGGTATCGCTGTTCGAATTCTTTCACGCCACCAACAGGAAATCAGCCTACCTTTCTTCGCCAAACGGCTTTCCGAGGCGCTTTACTTACGCAGGCTTTTATATCCGAGGGAATTGGTATATCGGTGGATACACGGGGAAAGCGACAAATTGCCTGGGTTGACTGCAGACCGTTATTCTGAAGTAGTTGTGGCGAAAAGCACATGCACCTTTTATGTACATCATGCAAATCTTCTTGCGGACGCGTGGCTTTCCTACAACGAAATTCGCGGGGTACGTATGGAAATTCGTGGCCAGGTATTCACGTTTGGTGACGTTCCATCCACTGTTTTGGTAGAAGTCAATGGTCTCCGACTGAGTGTAGACCTAGACAACCCTCAAAAGACGGGCCTTTTTTTAGACCAACGGGAGAATAGTCTTGCTGCTATGAGATACCTTTCTGGAAAGCGTGTCTTCGATGGCCATTGCTATCTCGGACTATGGAGTTGCTTGGCGGCACGTGCAGGCGCGCATTCGGTGTTCGGGGTCGACTCCTCCGCAAAAGCGATCGAAATGGCTCAAAGAAACGCCGAAATAAACGGCGTAGCGACGGCGTGTCAATTTCATTGCGGAGATGTGGCTGCAGTCCTTGCGGAAAGTGGTCCTTATGAGGCGGTCTTTCTTGACCCGCCGGCGCTAGCCAAGTCCGAAAGCCATCGAAACAAAGCGATTTCATTTCATCAAGCGTTAAACCGTACTGCCCTCGACGCCTTAACAAGCGGAGGTATCCTCATAACGTCATCATGCTCTCATGCCGTAAGCCGTATGGATTTCTTGGAGGCGTTGAAACGAGCCGCGCGTTCCGCCAGGAAAGAAATACGCATCCTAGAAGTTCGTGGAGCTTCGCCAGACCACCCGGTATTGATGTCAATGCCTGAGACGGAGTATCTCACCTGTGTCATTTCACAAGTTCTATGAATTTTCCAGCGCGCAGGATTGCGTTCAATAGCTACCCCGTGTCTTCTATTTGACACGGACTATCAGACGGGGCATCTCATGAAACTCTGTAAAGGGAAAATATGCCAACCGCGAGGAACCCGACGCGGCATCGATTTCAAACCCGGGATCATCTTCAAGTAAGAATTTGTTTCCCTCTGATCCTCGCACACGATAACCGATGCTTCTTTTTCCAAATGAAACGCGGACAAAATTCGTAGAAACGGCTTCTTCAGCCGCCACCAACGCAAAGGGTTTCTGCCGGCTAACCGCCGTAAATCCAAATTCCTTACTGACGCCTGAATCGTATTTCCAACCTGCAGTAGACTCGACAACAAGCCGGTCATTGTTCCATGAAATTGTTTCTTGAGAAACCTTGTGTTGTACCACTATGCCATCCGTAGTTGCCTTTGCCGAAGTTATCCAGGGCATCTCTTGAAAAGGTTCCAGAAGCAAAACAAATTTGCTGACTGGACCACGGTGCCTGATGAGAAAACCTCGCCGAAAAGCACTGTCCAAAAGTCGGTTGTCTTCTTCAGCAGGCCTTATTGAAGGCGATCGAAAGGTGTACAGCTCCATTCCTGGTTCGGGAAAGACGTGAATACGCAATCCGACTGCCTCATATCGCCAAGAAACAGTGCCGGAAGACTCCAACGGGCTTCTCACAATATTTTTTAAAAACATATACGGGTGAAAACGTTCCCCAGAAAGGTCTAGACAATTCTCGCCTATATATTCCTCTTGCCCACCCCAGTCAGGAACAAGAGAATCTACCTTCTCCGTCGAAGAAAAGTCACTTTCAAAAACTCCTTCTTCATCCGCACTACCGTGCAAAAAGTAGTCGTGCAGCTGTCCACCTTCCACGTCAAAAATGTCAAGAACATAGTGCTCCCCGGGCGCAGGCTGAATGGATAGTAGACATCTGCGATACACGCTGCAAGCCGGATAGGCCGGAGAAACATCCGCTTCGATAATCTTGACTTGAGGATCTGTATCGTCATAGAAGAGGAGGTTACCCGTGGAAGGATTCTCAGGGTTTCCCAAAAGTTGAGACCTGCAATCCACCACCACGGTATTGTGTGAAGCCGTGTTGATTGTCCAGTTTCTGTATTTCGTGTGGGTATAACCTATGTCCGACAGCATTTCCTTGCCAAAAGACCAGAGTAGGATGGAGCCGTTGTCGGCATGACTGTGCCCATACGCTCCGCTCCAGTTCAGGTGAACCTGAAATTGTTTGTCTCCGTCTCCATCTGCTAGGACTGCGTGCCCCATGCCCTGCCACAAATGCGACACCGACGTTTCTAAGGGCTCGCGGCGATCTTTTGCCCATGTGTCGTTTATCGGAATGAGTCGTCCATCAGGCAGAACAGCTTGAGAACCCACCTCGATAGCCTTTTGCAATAAGTCTGAAGTGATTGCCAAATCCAGGGAATCAAACCTATTGCATGACCAATCAGGGGGATCAGTATATCCCTGCGCTGCCTGCACCACGCCCAACAGTGAATTGACTACTTGCCAGTGGTAACTCGGGGTAAGCTCCTTCCACCACCCATCCATTGTGAAAGTGGAATTGATGAATTTCTGGAACCTTTGGATCGTGTCGTGGACAATGGCAGGATCCTTCAGAATTCGCCCCACGACAATCATATCTCGATAAGTCCCGGGCATCATATTGGTAAGAAGGTCCGGGTTAGCATTTGTGAAATCATAAGCAAGACGAAGCAAATCTTTTTCGACTCTTGCACGGATATCTTGTCCAAGAAGGTTTGCATTTCTTTCAAACGAGTCTCCATCACGCAAGAGATCGTAAGCACGCGCCAGTCTTTCGGGAATGTCGGCGTAGGCCCACCAGTTCAGTTTAGCGCCACGGTATGGCTCTGTGACGCCTTCGTAAGGGAATTTCTGGTCGGCAGGGAAAAATTTCACTGGTTGAAAAGGATAGTTGTATCTCACCGCGTAATCAGGGAAGACTTGTGCGAAACGGCCAAGAACAACTGCTGCACGGTCTCCGCATTGGGCATCGCCCGTAAGGGCATAGATATTCGCTAACAGATAAGCCATTTTCTCGCACCAGAGGTAACGCTCATATAAAGCCCTTCCCTGGAAGTGGTACTCCAAACCGTCAGGAGCTTTATACCAACGATAAACCTGTCTAGCGCCGCTGGGTGCGCGGATAACCAGTTCTTGGTTTTCAGGAAATTGCGTATTCGGGAAGAGTATGCCGCAGTACTTACACTTCACAGAATCCCCCATCCCAAGCCTCCAGGTCATCACTCCTGCCCCATGAGAACCCCCCTTGCAGTTTGGACAACCACAGAAAAAAATCCCAGATTGAGTGGGCACAATTTCCATCAACGCTTCCAAAGACAAATCAAGCGCCGGCGCGACCAACTCTCTCAGCGAATTCGCCTGTTCCGACTTGTAATCAGGCGGATAAACAGAAGAAGGATACGTGATCACGAGGACCATTGGGAGAAAGCCCAGAAATGACACGGTCAACTTCACTCCTTGGTGAATTCAGCCTAAAACGAACTTAGGGTTCTGACGGAAGTACTGCGTCTCGCCGCAAGGGTCTTGAGAAATGGACCATCAATCGGAATCTATCAGCGCTTACGTCGACCAATTCTGCTTCTCCACCAACTGTCTTTACGGGTTGATTACGTTTTGCAAGCGCAAAGTCCGGTGCACATGCCACATCGACGGGTCTCACCCCCGACACTACAATCTGTGCTTCACGCTCTGACCAGTTTTCGATCTTCCATTTCATCTGACGGACAGGAAAATAGTTCATGACCAGTAGGTTGGTCCAACGCACACGGTTAGAAAAAGGCGTGTCATAAGATATGGCTTCAGATAGACACACGGGAGCACCTCTGTAGTAAAGGAAATCAGGGCAAATGACTATTTCCTGGTCAGGAGCGACCGAGGCGGCCTGATTGCATTCCTTCTTAAACCCCTCGACGTATTTGGAAGCCTGGCGCCAGATAACAACCTGATTGATTTGAATAGCAAAATAGACTACACACCAAATGGTAGTCGCTGACGTCAGTGTCACGCGCCATTTGGGATTCTCCATCATACGCGATATCAAACCGATGAGACCCAGATGGTAAAAGGCACTAGGCAGTAACAACTGTCCTGCCCCGATCAGATGAACGGGATCAATTTGCCGAACACTGCCGGCAGCCCTCACTATGCCACATGCCATGATTCCGAAAAGAAAGATTTTATTCTGCGTTTTACGAGCAATACCGACAATGACAGCGAGAATTACCAGCGCACTAATCCATCCCAGCCAAGCGTGTTCATGTAATGCATAAGCGGTCTTGGGAAGTAAGCCCAACGGATAGAACAAGAAATACAAAGGCGCGAAACGATCGATAAGTGTTCCTCCGGTCAAAAAGACAAACCGACTGTGAAACAGAGTCGAAAACAGACCGCAAAGAGAATAACCTATTAACCGAAATGGACGTCTCTCGTTAGGCTTTCTCAACCCATATTCTGCGACGACAGCCACCCAGGGCAGCAATGCGTTCGTTGGGAAAGGAATGCTGGCAACAAGCAAGAGGATAATTTCAACAAGAACCTTGAAAACAGGTTTCGGAGATTTTCCTAAACAAATTACGGTTATCGCCAAAAGTCCCCAAAAACACGGCAAGAGATCTGAAATCCCGGTGACATTCAGGACCGCTTCTCCATAGGCGGGGTTTGCCATGAATAAAGTCGCGGTCAACGTGCCGAGCCAGAAAGGAGCGCGGAAAAGACGTGCCGAGAGCACAGAAAGAAAAAGCATACACCCATAAAGCAAAGCCAAATTCAGAAGATGATAGAGGACGACATTGTCACCAAAATGCTCAATCTCCGCAGCCAGGACAAGAGCACTGAACCGAGGCAAATGACGAAAGGGTTCCGCAAGGGTCGCATAATCGCGTCCTAATGGCGAGATCCCCAGTCCGAGACCGTAAACGAATAAAACGTAGAACGCCATCGATACGAAGTCGTACACCACCGGGTGACGCAATCGTAATTGGACAAAGAAACTTTTCCGAGGGCCTTTCATAGAGTCCGAGTTTAGAGTCAGAGGGGGTTAGCGTTCAACTGATGAGTCTTTAGAGCTTTGTATGCAGCGGCTATGTTTTTTGAAAAAATCCCAAATGACCTCAGACGCCTGAATATCTCGGCTTGTCTTTCCTATCAGCCACTTTGGCAAATAGGAAGGTCCTCCCGGCCAGGTGTGACCTCCGCCCTCCACTGCGTAAAGGACAACTTCACTGCCCTCACGTCCCCCATCGTAACGTTCCACACGAATTCTGGTTCCGTCGCCTGGGGAAAGGTCAGGCAAGAATTCCACACGAGGCTCCGATTGACACCCATTATATCGAACCCAAAATGAAACCGTGTTCGGAGTGGATACGACCTTTCCAAGTTTTCGCCTTTGAAAACGGACTTCTCCACCGTTCCATGGTACAAGGGGATCCTGTTCCCCGTTCATGATAAGAACCGGCATGGGATGAGTCGGTCGACACATCCCGATAAGAGGTTCGGGCATGGAAGCAATTACAGGGGCAACCGCAGCGATTTTATCCGACAACTCACAAGCAAGCCGAAGAGCCATCATGCCGCCATTCGAGGCACCGGTGACATAAACACGGGTAGGGTCCGCTCCAAATCTACCTATGAAATGGTCTATCAGTTTACGTATAAAGCCGACATCATCTGCATCGGAATGTTGTCCTCGCCCGTCATTCCAATGCCGATTAACTCCGTCAGGATAAACTACAATGAATCCTTCACGTCTGGCGAGAATGTCAAAACCCGACAGTTTTGCCATTTTTTCGCCTGTCCCAAAACCACCATGCAATACCAAGACTAAAGGTAAACTTTTTCCGTGGGCGGTATTCGTCGGAAGGACAAACCTGAAGGTTCTTTTTAGACCATCATGTTCTATCGCCCCGTGTGAGACCTCTTTACGAGGTTCAAGTTCTCCCATTGCTAAAAAATGGGGCAGAATCGTCAACAAACATAGTCCAACTTGAGTCCCGGAGTTCATAATATCTACCCTTTTGAATTGACTCTCATGGTTCTCGTAATGTGGAACCCATAATATCAGAAAGAGTTCCAACAGAGGTGATAACGTGCCACTTTATTTGTTCATTATTTTACTCCTTGGGATAGGTGTCTTGTTTTGTTTTCCATGTGTCGGAGAAGTCTTGGATGAGGCAGTATGGATTCGAGATCCCATATTTCGAAATATCCCGGTAATAGATTACTTCAAAAAAGGCAAAGACGAGCTGCCGAACTCCACCGGCCCTCAAAATGTTCATACCTACTTCCGAAAAGAGTTTGTGTTGTCCAAGAAGCCTGTTCGAGCTAAACTTCATGTCACAGCAGATGATTACGTTCGTTTTTATGTCAACGGAGCATATGTGTTTCAGGGACCTGCCCCTGCGTACCCCTTCGCGCATCCTTTTTACACATTGGACATAACTTCCGAACTTCTTACAGGCACGAACTGCTTGGCTGCTCATGTGTATTACCAGGGACTTCGAAACCGTGTATGGAACAGTGCGGATAATCGGTCGGGACTCATTGCCCTTCTGGATATCGCGTTTGAAGACGGAACGAACCAACGAATAGTCACGGACGAATCCTGGAAATGCCGGCGTTCTACGGCCTATTTCTCCTCTCGAACTACCGGATATCAAACTCAATTTTTGGAAGATATCGACATGCGCGAGATCCCCATCGGATGGCGCTCACCCGGTTTTGACGACTCGTCTTGGCTTAACCCTTTGGTAGACCGACAAGACCATGTTTTTGTTCGTTCAGTCACTCCCCCATTGCAGGTTCTTCGCGCTACTCCTACAGTCATAAAAGAAATTGCGCCGGGCAACTATCTATTCGACTTTGGTACGGAGCTAGTCGGTTCAACACGAGTTAAAGTTTTAGGGCCTGCAGGACACATCATTGAGATAAGACATGCGGAAGAACTAAACGCGGATGGTACAGCCAGATACTCTTTACGCGCAAAATGCGAATATCGCGAACAAGTTATTCTTTCTGGAGAAGAAGACCTGGTTGAGTTCTATGACTACAAGGGATTCCGCTATGTGGAAGTTTTGAATAGTCCTGAGATGCCTGGGGTGTGGGTTGAGGTGCGGCATCATCCTTTTCACTCCGATTCTTCATTCTTTGCTTCATCTGACGAGAAGCTGACCGCAATTTGGGAGCTTTGCAAGAACGGCGTTCGTTTTGGCGCTCAAGGAGTTTTTATAGACTGTCCGACACGAGAAAAAGGTCCCTATCTTGGCGACGCTTTCATTACGAGTCGGTCTCACTTAATCCTCACGGGAGACCCGTGTCTTACCCAAAAAACGCTTCAGGACTTCCGGTACTCTCAACGCATTTGTCCAGGGATGATGGCAGTAGCTCCCGGTAGTTTTCACCAAGAAATCGCCGAATATTCCCTCCTTTGGCCCTTGATGCTTGCCAACTATTACCGCTACACGGGCGACCGCTATTTTGTCCAAAAAATGGCCGCGGATGGTTTTCCCGAACTTTTTGGTTATTTCAAGAACTATGAATCTGCCGACGGATTACTGTCTGGCCTAACTGAGAAATGGGTGCTTGTCGATTGGCCTGCTAATTTACGTGATGACTACGATTATGAATATGCCAAGACCCGAGAAAACACGGTGCTGAATGCTTATTATTACGCGTCCTTATCCACGGCCGGGAAATTGTGCAAGGAATTTAACCTAGAGCTGCAAGCGCAGGAATACCTTTCCAAGGCAGAGCAAGTACGCAATGTTTTCAATCGAAAGAACTACGATCCGGAAAAAAGACTTTACATAGATGCCCCTGGTTCATCGCATGCTTCTCTGCACGCCAATGCTTTACCGTTGGCTTTTGGAATGGTACCCGAGGACAAAAGAAGTCACATTTTAGATTTTATACGACAAAAACGCCTTTCTTGTGGGCCCTTGATTGCACCTTTCGTCATTGAGGCGTGTTATGAACATGGTGCAGCAGGACTGGGATTTGATTTGCTCACGTCGACCGATGAACACTCATGGGTGGAGATGCTGCGGAGTGGCGCGACAACCTGCATGGAGGTGTGGGGACCTGAGCAAAAATGGAATACGAGCTGGTGTCACCCCTGGAGCAGTAGCCCAATATTTCTTATCGCCGAAAGGTTAGTTGGAATCACCCCACACGAACCCGGGTGGAAATCTATCAAGTTTTCACCTCACGTTCCACAAAACTTAACTGCGTTTTCCCTAAAAATGCCGTTTCCTTTTGGGTTCATTAGCGTGAATTACGACTCGACCAACGGATTCATTCTGCGGGTTCCACCGGGATTCCCTGTAGTAACAGAACCTTCGTTATCAATACCGGTGCTTATCCAGGAGGAACTTCAGCAAGCCGTGCGAACCTTGACCGAATGGGAAGCCGACCTTCTGAAAAAATATGGTTGGCAGGAAAGGGTAGGAACAAAACTCGCCGTTTGGGTATCAGTGGAGGAACAAAAACTCAGACTCATAAATGACCAATGGGTTTTGTGGGAAACACCGTGCAGCACTGCAGCCGCTGGCACAGGAAACCGACTAAACAGCAATCAAACCCCCATTGGCTGGCATTCTGTTTGTTCCAAAGCGGGAGAAGGGGAACCTTGGGGTAGGGTGTTTCGTGCAGGAAAACCAACCTGTGAGGTCTGGCAGCCCGGTCAATCGGTTGTCGAGGATCTCGTTTTAACAAGAGTATTGTTTCTAACCGGCGAAGAGTCTGGTAAAAATAAAGGCGGCGACGTGGATACGTATCGCCGCCAAATCTACATACACGGGACCAATGGCGAAGAGCTTATAGGCACCCCGGCATCTCACGGATGCATCAGGTTAAGAAACAGTGATGCCATAACCGCTTATTCTAGAATACCCACAGGTACCCTGGTTCTTATTACACCCGATTTACCAGACTCTTCTGCCCATTAAGGCGCAAAATCGGTTTTCGGACCAGTATAAAACAGGGAATTGTTCTTAGGACCAAACCAACCGAACCCCTGATAGTTGTTACCACCATACCAATTGGACAACTGGTGCGTCCACCCCCATGCTTCACTAGAGGCATGCCCATCACACCAGATCACATTCACCCGTCCAAAATGACGAAAATGCATACTAGGACTTCCTGGAAATCCCGGGTCGGTGGGATGATTGGGATCGCCCGTGGGGTTCTGTGGATTGGGGTAGTACGGTGGGACCAATTCCCCATTCTCGATGAGTCCTTCCGAGGTGGGAAAAGCCGCATCCGCAAACATAATGGTTCTCGAGGGCTCAAATATCCTGGAATCCAGCGCGGTGACCGTATACGCTTGGGTGTCCCACCAAGGATACATATGTTGCGCACCTCCGACATACACATAGTTGTAACCATATCCCCCGGCGCCAGACTCGTAGGCACTGGCGACTTCGCCCTGTCTACGGTACATAGTGAACTCCGGACATTCTTTCACCCTTCCGTCAGGCAGGTATTCTGCCAGCGGTCCATCGTTGGGATCATAATCACTGTAGACGGCACTCCAACCACTACCACTTATGATTTTTCGTTTTCCGTGCCACCGGGTGCAGTTGTCTCCGCCCCAGTACATATCAGGAGCCCCAGGACAATAATGCCCTTTATGCTCGCTGGCGAACATCACATTGGCAAAATACAACTGTCGAAGGTTGCTGATGCATTGCGCCGACCTTGCCTGTGCGCGTGCTCTGCTTAAAGCAGGTAACAGCAATGCGGCTAAAATCGAAATAATCGCAATGACCACCAGCAACTCAATAAGCGTAAAACCTTTATCGCGCCCCACCATCGTCGCAGCACTACGATATAGCCTTCTCATGGATACCTTTCCCCTTTCATGCCCAAATTAGGGTTTTGTTTGAAAAACTCATTTCTCGAGACGTGGACAAGTTTTTTTGAAAATGGGGGGAGTAGAAGGCAGGAACAACGGTCTGAAAAGAGACCAAACCTGCGTCAACCCTTCCCGCGAAGTTGTCGCACAACATCTTGCACACAGATAGGTCTTCTGGCTTCCGGGTCATCCTACTTACCGCGCCTTCCCACACACCGTCATTTCGTTAGGTGCGCAGTGGCTTACGTGCGGTTTTCGTCTCCGGTTACAGCAGCGCGTCTGCGACGGATTTACACCGTACTTCCCTGCATCTGTGAGCGCTAGACTCCAGCCAAATCACCTCCTTCTAAGTTATAGGTTTGAAACATGGCTAATTATATTTCCCTGTTTTTGATGAGTCAACCCTTTAGAACTTGTCACTAAAACTGGCACTTTCAGACGAATCTAAAATCCTTCTGGTAGCTTTTTAAAACAGAACCGTATCGATTTCTGACCACTTGTTACCCTTTACTCTGCAGTGTTGTCATTTTGCACCGGTTGACGTAGCTCTAGACGTCCGATGGTCGGGGTGTTAAATCGCAGAAGTCTCGTCTCTCCGAAAGACAGAGGGATATCAATATCCATTCGATTTGTCCACCCCACTTTGGGATCAAGTAAGTCATCAACGTTGTAGGGTCTGTCTACAAGAATGACGCGTTCCCGATAGGTCTCGTCTCTCCCATGTATTCCAATCAGATGCCGACCAAAATACATGGCGTCGTACTTGCTCTTGCGTTGTGTCTCAACCATCACGGATTTCTCCAAGATGAGCAGCACTTCTCGCAAGACACTCGGGTCTACACATGGTTCTGCGAAATAGACAGACGTCCAGCCTTCCGGCATGAATTTAATCGCCACACTGGGCTTTTCATTTTCGCGGTAATGGGCGAGTACAGATAGGTTTGTATCCGGGTCATCAATGTAGAAGAGCGGCTGCCAAGGGATAGACTCCCCAAACACTTGACCTTTTTGAAGTACGTTCGCATCAAAAGGACATACCGAACCGCCGGGGACAGGCTGCTCAAACATAGCGACTTTTATCCCTGTTGTCGCTGTGATGTTTTCCGCAGAAGGTGTGTCCCCAAAGTATCCGGCGGCATAGGTCCATATGGCAGTGGCTCCATTGCTAGCCAAAAGTTGATGGAGCATGCTGCGCTCATCTGTGGTCAGACAAAAAGTATTCAAGAATAAATAGACGCTGGCGGGCTTTGCTTTCCCGCCAAGCACATCACTTAACAGATAGAAACGCGTGGGCAAGCCGCATACCAAAGCGGCGTCACGTCCACTTAGAAGAAATACACGATTCAGTTTATCGTTGTTACATTGAACTAAACGCGAGTTTTCGTCAATGACCACATTGACCACATCGCGCTGATAGGGGTCAAATATATCTTCTAAGAATGACTTGGAGGACCTTAAACGGCGAACATCTTCATAGATTTGCCGCATTTCACTGAAGGATTTCCACAACCGGGGTTCAAAAAAGGCGCCTTTTGAGTCTCTGTCCATCCACACAATACCTATGTTTTGTGTAACAGCGGCGACAAAGTTTCTTTCCAAGACCCTTTCCACATCCTCCAATCGAATACCCGAGATCCACAGAGGCGCGCCAGAAGATGGATCGCGTGAGACTCCTGTCCGTGTGTCGTCAATAAGATACCACCATTTACCGCGGTCAATGACAGAATGAACAGGTCCCATGAACCCTCCCACACCCCCAATGCCACGGTCAAAGTAAGAAATAGGACTCACAAAACCGTCAATAGGTGAGTCGAGAAGACGCGCCAGCGCAAAATGCCCACTTCCTGGACTATTGCTTTCGAAAGTGAACCCATAAGGCACTAGGATCCTTGCGTCCTTGCCGGCATGTTTCTTGATAGTTGCTGTCACGGTAGCAATCGTATCTGCCACTAACTCAGAGAAAAATAGGTTTGCGTCTAAAACCGCTTGCTCTCCAGGGAGACTCAGAAGAACTTTCGTCTTTGTTTCATCCGAAGCCATTGTAGGCATCTGGACGGTTTCAAAAGAAATATCAGGGTTTCCCCAAGCACTGCGCAAAGCTTCCACCGAGTTATAGCGCGTTTTTAACCATTCGGAAAACGTGTTGACCATCATCTCACTGGAATCATAGCCAAGTGGGTATTGCCAACAGCCTTCTGCAAGACATTCAGGTATGTATCCCACCAAAGGGTATTTTTTGTTTTGAAGAAATGAAATGGTCGTACTAAGAATGGTTCGTACCGTTTCAATCCAAGTGGGAGATGAGATACACGCAAAAGTGGATTCTTCACCCGAAATGCGAGCCCGTGCAGTCGGATTCTCTTTTAGCCAAGTTTCCGTGGGATTGAGATCGACTTTCAAGAAGAACTTTGCGTTCGGATTTGCCCGCAGTATCGCATCCAAAATCTCACAACTAGTGGAAAGACGACTATCACCGGAAGTCCAGTCTGGCGTCAACGGCACCACGATGGTATGAATGTTTGCCTCGGCGGCCATGCGCACCTCTTCTTCAATTGCCGCCTGATCAACACCCGTTGCCGTTCCAAAACCGAAAGCCACCGGCGGGTCAAAATCGTGTACGGACTTTTCCGCCCCGCTCTGAGAAGATTGCTGCATCTCAGGACCAGCGTTTTCTTTAGACGCAGACACGTCTTTCAATCGGTAATACCGCCCCACCCGACTGCCGGCAAAGCCAGCCAACAAAACAACTCCCACCATGACAATGGGGAGCAACAAGAACGATAAATTAATGAGTACGCGTTTTGACATATTCCGCAAATGCCCACAATATTTCTGAGCGTCTGCCAAAAGGTTCCAATGCTTCTATGGCTTTTGCTACATGGTAGTCTGCCCGTCGTCGGGCACCTTCCAAGCCGAGATGCGCCACGTGCGTTCGTTGACTGGTTTCGAAGGAATCTTTGGGTGCGTCCAGAAGATCATCACATATTTGGAAAGCAAGACCCAAATGCTGAGCAAAAACGGTCAAGGCATCTATTTCTTTCTGTGGCAGGTCAAGAATTCGGGCAGGAATTCGGACGGCAGCGCGAAACAACGCCGCCGATTTCTCTCGGTGAATTGCTTCAATCTCCTCCACGCCGTTCTTTACCATCGCAGACGTGAGGTCAAAATACTGCCCGCCAATCGTGCCTTGTGTCCCTATCGCGACCGCCAACTCGTGAATGGCACCAGTCACGTCACGCGTGCCACCGTTGACATGCTGCGTCAAAATATCAAACGCCAAAGACACGAGTGCCAGTGAAGCGAGAATCGCCGTAGCCTCACCAAACTTCACATGGGTACAAGCCTGTCCACGGCGTTCCACGGCATTGTCCATGGCTGGTAAATCATCCAAAATAAGCGATGCGGAATGAATTAGCTCGATACTGCAAGCGGCGTGAATCACTCGCTCCCTGGGTTGTCCAGCAAAATCACTCACCGCTAATGTGAGTATCGGACGCAGCCTCTTGCCTCCGCTCAACACCGCGTAACGCATCGCCTCGTGAATTTTTTGAGGCTCTTCCCCCGACTTTGGCAACACATTATCCAGCGCTTGTTCTATTAGAATCTTCTGCTCCAGCGTGTAGCGTGCCACGGCTTGTTCGCTCATTACTTGTTCCTTCAAATTTCCTACTCGATAGACTGAATTGCCAACCATCCGCCAAAGTCACTCTTTTCCCCCGTTTCTTCAGCAAAAAAAATACGTTGCGCGGAAAAAGTGAGCACGCCTGGAATGGTTTCCAAAACGATCTCGTCTCTCCCCTGTGTTCGTAACCTGGCTTTTGGAACGGAATTCAACAAAATTTCTATATCTACCGCGCCCAAGTGAGGATAACAATTAAGCGAAATGACCCGCAAACGCCCATGCCCTACTTTCATCGTGGCATTTCTTGATATCGGACGAACTAAATCCTGGCTCATTTGACGCGCGCGGTACCAACCATCCTCAGGTAACTCGAAACCTTGAAAAAACAAAGGTTCATCTCGGACGAGGTCCCATGGCGCACCTGTCTTATTTCCCGTGGTGACCGCGCTACGCCGGTGTTTCAGCGCCTTTCTCAGATACATAGGAATCTCCAACCACGACCGGATATGTGCCATAATCTTCCAAAACTCTCGGTCCCAGGCAGCCCGCCCAACGGCCTTAACTTCCCCGTAGATACTTTTCGTCACTATACACCCAAGTTTCTCTGCAGGGAAATTGCGCAGCATAAAGCGAAACCGGTTCCGCGTATTAAGATAATATTTGCGCTTCTCTTGTTCTGGACTGCCCATAGTGGCACTAAACTTGTGATAGACAACAGCCTCTGGGCATGTCCATATTTCGTAGCCGGCATTCCAGATCCGCCAACATAGATCCAAGTCATCAAAATAAATACCAAAATCTTCCGCAAGGAGTCCTACATGTTTTAGTACTTGACTGCGCAAGAACCAGCCGGCTCCACAAACCCCTATCACGGGACAGGACTCGTTCCAGCGGGTGTCGTTCAATCGACCAATACCCCGATCCCAAGCTGCGCCGATAACGGAACATTCAAGCCCTATAGAGTTGATAAGTTCCGGATGACTGTAAAAAAGAAGTTTTGGAGCTAGGGCACCCATTTTTGGATTAGTTTCTGCAACATCAACAAGGCAAGATATTGCATCAGGATGAGTTTTTGTATCATTGTTCAACAAAAAGACATAATCTGCGTTGCGCAAGACGGCATAGTTTATGCCCGCGTTGTTTGCCCCCGACCAGCCCAAATTCTTGCCGAAAGCAAGAATTTCAACTTGAGGGTAGTTACCATATTCTTTTTTTATGAACTCAATCGAACTATCAGAACTCCCGTTGTCGAGGAGTAAAAACTTGACGTTCTGGTAAGTGGAACGTATCAGCGACTCAAAACAATCGGGAAGATGTTCGATGCCATTCCAATTGATAATGAGACAATAGACCAGTGGTTTTGCCATACAGATTGTAGTATATCAAAATTAGATTTGGACACATGATCACGGACTTCTTTCATGGATAAAAAAGAAACTATTACGCCTGAAGTGGAAAAGACTTTCGGAGAATCTGCTTCGGAACGTATCACCTCAACCGCTGCAGAGGAAATGCGAAAAAGTATAGTGCGAACAGGCGGTCGAGAGGTATTTTTTGCTGGTACGCTGAATTCAGATGGTAAAATTAGTTCAGTTCGAGTTGTAGCCCGAGGGAATGAAGGTGCCGTACCCGCTTTATTCGAAGGTCTGAAAAGCAGAGAAGTAGTTATCCATAACCATCCATCAAGCAATGTCGCACCGTCAGAGGCGGATCTTCAGCTCGCTTCCATTTTTTCGTTCCAAGGGCATGGAGTCTTTATTGTCGATAACGAGATATCGAGGGTCTATGTTGTGGTGGAACCACAACGTGAGCAGGATGAAAAAAAGCTCGATCCGGAGACTCTCTGCAACCTGCTGACTCAGGGCTCTCGACTTTCGAACGAACTACCTCGATTTGAGATTAGACCTCAACAGTATCACATGATGGCGGTAGTGGCACGTGCATTCAATGATCAAAAAATTGCGGTTGTCGAGGCACCCACCGGCGTTGGCAAGACGCTAGCGTATCTCATTCCGGCTGTATTTTGGAGCCGACAAAATGGAGAAAGGGTGATCATCTCCACACGGACAATTAATTTACAAGAACAAATCATCTATAAAGACATTCCCCTGCTCCAAAAATGTCTAGGAGTGCCTTTTAACGCCGTTCTGGTCAAGGGAAGAAATAATTATCTTTGTCGCCGCCGTTTTGCCAGAGTCGTTTCGGAGAAAGACCTTTTTGACACCGAAACAAACGCACAAGTATTGTCGGCGTTGGCCGATTGGATGGAACACACACAAGATGGGAGTCTTGCCGACATCCCTTTTGTCCCGCCGCGAGACCTGTGGGCTGAGATTTGTTCCGAAGCCGACACGTGTCGGGGAACAACGTGTCCAGACATAGAGAAATGTTTTGTCAATCGCGCTCGAAAAGCCATGGCAAAAGCCGATATCCTCGTCGTAAATCATCACATGCTGTTCTCTGACCTTGCTATAAAGCGAGAACTCGGCCGCTTCAGTGCCTTGGCTGTGCTGCCGGCTTATCAGCGTGTTATCTTTGATGAGGCACATAGTATCGAGGATTCGGCTACGGAGTTCTTTGGCGAAGAAATTTCTCGGTTCGCGCTTCTTTCTGTATTGGGACGTATCGTTCGAATCGAAAAACAACACGAGCGAGGGCTATTGCCTTACCTTCGTATCAAACTCTTCCGCGAAGCCACCTCGGATAACGAAGAGGCCGTCGAAAAAATTCTATCTTTCATCGATCATACACTTTATCCTTTTGTATCTGTTGTCCGAGAAATAGTTCGGGATACTTTTGAGCGTATTCGAAGTTTTGTTTCTCAACGAACAGACCTGGTCGGAAGAGAAGTCAAATTACGATTGACCCCACAAATCCTACAAGAACCTGAACTTCGCTCGATTTATGAGACGCATGTTTTACCAACATCGGAACAACTCGGCCGCTGCGCCGCCCTATGCCTCGATTTAATTGAAAGAGTTAGGGAGATCAGGGCAGCCGAACCATCCGTCAAAGAATCCTCTTACATTTCTGAGATTTTGGAACTTCAAAGTTATGCGGAGCGACTGAAGGGAATGGCCTCATTCCTGTCGCGGGTGTTGAACGAAGACCCGCCACCAACAGTGGTGCGGTGGATAGAAATCGACGGCAAGAATGCCAATATTGTGCGATTAGCAGAGTGTCCGATTGAACTGGGGGAGTTACTGGCAGATTGGGTATATGATAACCTGAAAACTGCCGTCATGACATCTGCCACGCTATCCGTACGACAGGAGTTCTCCTTTTTTAAAAAACGTGTGGGATTGTCTTTAATAAACCCCGAAAAATGCGAGTTTCATATATTACCGACACCCTTTAACTTTCAAACACAAGCGCTCTTATGTATGTTGACCAATCTTGTCGAGCCGAACGACCCACATTTTCTTGAAGAGTCGGCTCAATGCATGAGCGAGATTCTTTCTATAACGAAGGGACATGCCCTCATATTATTTACATCTTTTTATGCCCTAGACCACACCTACACGAAACTGGAACCCTTTCTTAAAGCTAACGGTATCATGCCATTAAAACAAGGCGATGACACGCGCACCCGTTTGCTCGATCGGTTCCGAGAAGATGTCTCCAGCGTTTTGTTTGCGACAGATAGTTTTTGGGAAGGAGTCGACGTGGCGGGAGAAGCACTTCAGTGTGTGATTGTCACCCGTTTGCCTTTCCGCGTACCTACCGAACCGGTTTTGGAAGCCCGGGCGGAAGCGATTGACGCCGCGGGAGGCAATTCCTTTCTTGAGTATACCATTCCGCAGGCGGTCATCAAGTTTCGCCAAGGTTTTGGAAGGCTTATTCGTCGAAAAACAGACCGCGGCTCGGTCATTGTGTTAGATAAACGAATTACGCGAAAGTATTATGGAAAAGCTTTTCTCGAGTCACTACCGGGGATTAGAATGGTACAGGGCTCTAAAGAAACTATATTCGCGGCTTTGCGCGAGTTTTACACGTAACAGTAGGAGATAGAAAATGAAATCAGAGATTCTAGTGGATGTTTCCCGAGCAACGGCAAAAGCAGTCGGACCTGAGCATGGGGTCACCCCCAGAGAAGTCCAAGAACTTGAGCCTCGGATTTCCGAAGCCCATCAGAAACTTCAAGAAGAGCGCGCCCAAGGTAAATACGGCTTCTGGGACTTGTATAAGGACGAGCAAACCTTCGCTAGCGTAAAAGAAACAGCCGAGGCGTTTCTCAGCAAACAGATTGACAACCTCGTCATCCTGGGAATTGGCGGCTCCGCTCTGGGGACAAAAGCTTTGGCAACTGCACTAAAACCACCCTTCTATAATTTGTTGTCGCGCCGAGCAAGGAAAAATAAACCGCGTCTGTTTGTTATGGACAACATCGACCCTACCACCTTCAAAGCGATGATGCGAATTTGCCCACCTTCCAAAACGATCTACAACGTGATTTCCAAGTCGGGTGAGACCGCCGAAACGATGGCTCAATTAATGATCATCGTTGAGTTAATAGAAAAAAAACTCGGCAAGTCTGAAATGAAAAATCATGTAGTAGTTACCACAAACCCGCGCGGTGCCGGAGCAAAGCCCAGCCTCTTGCATCCTGTCGCGGACACATACAGTCTCCACGAGTTTACCGTACCTCTAAACGTGGGTGGCCGCTTCAGCGTTTTCTCACCAGTGGGGATGTTCCCGGCGGCTCTTCTGGGTATGGACCTCAATGCTTTCCGGCAGGGTTGCCATGCCATGGATACCAAATGTCAAACACCCGAGCTGCTCGAGAATCCCGCGTATCTATGCGCTGCCTACCAATACATTGCGGACGTGCGTAAAGGCAAACGCATTTCAGTGATGATGCCGTATGCCGACGGGTTAGCCGATGTTGCGGACTGGTATCGACAGCTCTGGGCGGAGAGTCTTGGAAAACGATTTGCCTTAGATGGAACAGAAGTCTATGCAGGCCAAACGCCCGTGAAAGCGCTGGGAGTCACCGATCAACACTCTCAAATCCAGCTCTACCGAGAAGGTCCGAACGACAAAATCATCACGGTTCTGGAGGTACAACGCTTTGACGTAACCCTACGGATTCCAAATACGCTGGAACATATTCCCGAACTAGAGTACTTGCGTAATGCTACGATGAACAAGCTCCTCGCCGCAGAATTGACCGGAACTATTGACGCACTGAAAATCAGTCAACGACCGGTGATCCGTATTCGTCTTCCACGCATTAACGAGTACTTTGTAGCCCAACTGCTTTATATGCTCGAAGTCGAGACTGCAATGGCGGGCCGTTTGTACAATGTCCAAACCTTTGACCAACCGGGCGTAGAGGAAGGCAAGAAGATTGCACGACAGCTAATGGGAGCTGACAAGTGACTGAAACACCTCAACGATTTCCCGAATACGGCGACGGCGGCGATTGCCTCGGGTGTATTCGGAAAAGACGTTCGTTCCGATTGGCGGTTCTCACTAGCGTCTTCGTAACTGCAATGCTCTGGTTTTCAGAAAGTTTTCTGCGCTACGACCCCACGGAGCGCCTTTACTTACGCGCTTTGACGCTCGAGCCGGAAGCGGCGCGGCCCTTTCTAAGACAGGCTGTAAAACTGGACGAGGCAACGCCAGATATTTCGACTCCCAAATACCTTCAAGCACTTGCCGAACGGGAAGAGGATACTTTGGTTCTCGAAACATATGAAAAAGCCTACCGACTTGATCCCAATAATCCCCAGTTAACGATTCGTTACGGTTGTCGATTGTTTCTTGAGGGCCATTTTGCAGAAGCACGTGAAAAGTTTCGAGAAGCCATGCGCCATGATCCAGAAAATGCACTGCCTCTATTCTTAGAGGCGGCCACTCTACCGTGGGTGGAAGAAGAGGGTAAAGACCTTAGAAAATCTTTGGCATTGATTGCCAAAGCGAATAATAGCGGAAAACTGGTCGAAATCCCGCGCCCGCTTTGGTCTCCGAACTTGCCTCAAACCGGTGTTTGGTATGCCAAGGCGCGACGTCAAATTGTTCAAGAAGTCTGTTTCCCGTTACTTTATTTCAGCGAGCATGTTGCGCGCGAAGCACGCCAAAGCATAACCGAAAAAAGGCTCCAGTATTGGGACTCATGGTTGGAAAAAGTTCAAGGAATGGGAAACCGTCTGGTACTCGATGCCCTATCCAATCCCCCCGCGGAGACGAATGCCCCTGGCGCTGCCATTCAAGCTTTGGCAGGTGTTAATATCCAGCTTACCGCACTGCAACTTCGTGAGCTGGTGCATGAAACCGAAGGAAGCGAGTTCGATCCTATACTGAAAGACCGCCAAAAACTCCTTACTTCTGCAAAAAACCAATTGGAGGAATTTGAACGTCTGTGGCCCAGTAAAGTTTCAGAAGAACTAAAACATTACCTAATGACAACCAGAATTATCCTTGATGCATTGGGTATTTTTTGTGCTTTTTACCTTTTATTTTTCATGCTGGGCATTTTCATCGGCTCCCGTAACGAACGCTGGACGATCCCCCATAACTGGAAAGCATTATCTTTCTACTTGGCAGGGATAAGCTGCATATTTGTCTTGGCTTCTTTTATTACTTTGTTTCAATACAATGAAAAATCAACCACTTTGAACGATCAACTCTTTCACACCATCTGGTTGGCTGTTCTTGTCTTTTTTGTCCTATTAGGAGGGGCATATCCCTTTGTAGTACTAAAACCCAGAAAATTCGCATTAGTCAAGAGGTTGGTTCCCGAATCGGTCTCCCCTCTTCCTTCTGCGGCTGTGAAAGCATATCGAAATGCATTTATCGTTCTGGCACGCCGTTTCTACGGAATCGCCACGGGCTCTCTTCTGATAACGGGAAGTTGTTGGGTACTTTTCTACCGGGCCATTTTTGGCCTTTATCCTTGGCAAGTGGGTTTGATGGGCACTGGTCTGGGAAAAGAGGAAGCGGAACTTGTAAGGTCAATAATCCAATTGCTAAAATAATGAATAATGAAAGGCGAAAATGTACCAAGACGTGCACTTCGCCAATATGTAAAAAACTAGAAAAAAATTAACTTGTAGTTGACAATTTTTTAGGAGGAGATTATAATCAATCTAGAATCTGTGCAAACTGTGAAATCGGGTACAGGGAAAACAAGCAGTCTGGGGTACATTTCAGGAGGTAATTGAGACGTGAGTGAACGTGAACAAAAAGCATATACAACATTTGACGCGGCAAAGATTTGCCATGTCACCCATCACAGCATCAAGAATTGGATAAAGCAAGGGCTCATCAAAGCCTCGCGCACTCCAGGAGGACACTATCGTATTTTGGAGGAAGATCTTGACGCATTCCGAGAAAAATACGACATGTTCCCGCGGGAAAAATCTTCTCACAAAAAGAGGGTTATGATTGTGGACGACGACCCGGATGCACTGGCGTTAATGGAGAAGATTTTGACCGATGAAGGGTTTGAATTGATTAAGGTAAGCAATGCCACAGAAGTTGGGCTGAAAGCGGCACAACTTTCGCCCGACCTTATTCTGTTGGATTTTCTTATGCCGGAAATCGATGGATTCGAGGTTTGCAAGGCGCTACGTGGTGACGAGCTGACGCGCAACACGCCTATCATGGCCGTCACCTGCCTGACCAAAGAACAAGATATCGAGCGTATTTTCGCTTGTGGGGCAGATGATTATTTAGCAAAGCCCTTTAAGGCCGACGATCTCCTTCAAAAAGTGCGCGACCTTGTTGGTAGCACGCGTGTCAACCCCTAAAGGCGCGTAATTCGGAACGAGCCCTCGGTTCAATCGGTGCAGACTATGCTGGGCATGCGGATGCGTATATGTTTCGTGTTTGTTTGTATCGACAATGGGAAAGTTCCGGAAAATACCTTACCGTTATGCTGAAAAAAGCGCGATAACCTTGAACAAATGAATTTAGTTTGAATTGATGAAAACTGAAACGCCTCGTAGCGGTATAGAACGAAGAATCCTAACATCCATCCTGTGGTTTGGAATCCTCCCGCTCAGTTTCATTTTCGTTTCGGGATACTTTTTCTTACGAGATTGGCAACGGCAACTCGCAGAAGAATTCTTGGTTACAGCCCTCTCCAAGACAATGGGCACGCTCCGTATGACCGTGGATGGCCAACGGGAAACACTCTATCTCTTAGCCTCGGCTGAAGAGATCCAAAACGCACTTTCCCAAGAAGAAACCCCAGATGACACGTCCCTTTCGCCCCATAAACAAAAAGTTGCAAATCTGCTGCAAATAATCACCGAGAGTTCGCGTCTGTGGTCATTTGCCGCTCTTGACAAGCAAAAGGGACTGATCTATTCCCCTACTGCCGACGAAACCGCAAAGTCCTTGATTCAAAACATACCTGACTCGCATTCAAGTGAGCCCGCTTTAAATGTAATCTACGATGCCTTAAGCCAACAGATTCTGGTAGCTGTCTCGCTACCTTTGAGAGAACTTGCAGACTCTTCTCCCTCAAAGTATGTTCTTGCCTACTCCAACCTTCAGCGACTTATTGAAGAAACGCTTCGCACGGCATCTGAGAAAGATAAGAAAGCTTTTGAGAACTATCAGTATCAGATTCTATACCCTGCAGAAGACGTTTGCTGGTCTGTTCAGTTCCTGGAAAACTCCAATACCATTTTCCCCAGCGACCTTCGTGAACGTCTTGATCCTCGACTCACGAAAATCTTGAATGAAAGTTCTAAACACGAGGGAGCTTTCAGCCTAAGGTTGAGGGATTACTCGGTTAATACCAAAAAGAAGGATGTATTTGCCGCTTGTGGTCAGATTTTTGAGGATCATCCCGTCTATTTGCTCATTTCTCGACCGGAATCGGAAGTCTTTTGGAACGTGAACCGAGCTGCTGCGGGAATGCTGATAGTGGCGATAATCGTCATTGCTTTTCTTTACTTAAACGCCTATAGAAACGTTCATAACAACATCGTGAGAAACGTCTTGCTGCTTAATGAAGGGGCGCAGATCATAGGCCAGGGAGACCTAGACCTGAAATTAAAAATCGCAACGGGCGATGAGATCCAAGAGCTGGCACAGTCCTTTAACAAGATGGCGCTTGCTCTGAAGAAGAATATTGGCAGGCTGGAAGCTTCTGAAGAAAAGTATAGACGCCTGTTTACTTCGATGCGCGATGGGATGATCCAGGCTGACCTTGCTGAAATCGTGGCCCTTGCAAATCCAGCGGCAGCGGAAATTCTGGGTTTCGAAAAGCCAGAAAACATCATAGGAAAACCGTTGAAGAGTCTCTTCGAAGAATCAGAACAATTGGCGAATGCGCTCGAAGAATTGCGCCTGAGAGGTTTTCTGGAACGGATACGAATCTGGGTGACCCGCAAAGACTACGCGCGGATATGTCTCGAGTTTTCCGGCAGCATCCTCACGAGTGATTCAGGCGCGGAACTCGGTTTTGAGGTCGTTTACCGCGACATCACAAAAAACGTTCAATTGGAACATGAAGCCCGAGAACGCGCCGAACGAATCAGTGCCATCAACCAAATCGCCAATGTCATCAACTCCAGTCTTCAAGCGGGCAGGCTATACGAAAGTTTGGTGGTCGAAGTCAAAAAGTTGGTTGACTTTGACACGGCTTCCATTGCCCTACTTTCCGAAACAGGTGACCGCTTTGAAATACGCCAACTCTGGCCGGATGACAGCAACGCGCAACGAAAAAGTTGTTCGGTCACGGAAGACCATTGGGCGGCGCCCTTAGTTGCGCGCGAGCAACGCACCCTAGCCATTCAGGATTTGGCGCAACCCGGCGAAGTCCACCTGAATGATTTTCCTGAGAACATTCGAAGTTGTCTTTGTGTACCATTACATGCATCCGGGAAGATATTGGGAACATTCAATCTGGGGTCGTTAAAGCCCTCCGCATTCACAGCTCATGACGTAGAAATCATGGAACATATCGCTCCGCACGTCGCTGTGGCACTGCGAAACGCCCAGTTACTCGAAAACCTTCAGGTATCCTTGGAGGAAGTGACAAAAGCCCAAGAAAAACTCCGCGAAGCCCATGAAGAACTAAAAACCTTGGATGAGATGAAAACTAATCTGTTGTCGAACGTGTCCCATGAATTACGCACCCCTCTCGTTGCCGTCCTGGGGTACACAGACATGATTTACAACGGAAAGGCAGGTCCCATAACTGAAAAACAAGAAGAGTATTTAGCCATTTCGCTGCGCAACATCGAGAAATTGGTCACTTTGATCGAAAACCTGCTCGATTTCTCTCGACTTCATCGAGGATCTGAAACGCTCGTTTTCGACAATTTTGACTTGCGGGATTGCGTATCTTCCAGCATGGAGATCATGCGCCCCGTTGCTGAGAGCCGGGAAATCACTCTAGAACTAAATGCTCCCGAAGAACCTGTGCTGGTGCGCGGCGACAAAGGCAAGCTGGGCCAAGTATTTACAAATCTATTGTCCAACGCGGTAAAGTTTAATCACCACGGAGGCAGTGTGGTTGTTACCCTCGAATTATTCGGCGACTCGGTGGAAGTACGGGTCACAGATACAGGAATCGGCATACCGCCTGAGGCACAAGAGAAGGTATTCACCCGCTTTTATCAATATGACAGTTCATCAACGAGAAAGTACGGCGGCGCGGGTATCGGTTTGAGCATCGCTCAGGACATTGCCCGGCTACACGGCACTAAGATTTGTGTATCCAGTGAGGTAGGAAAAGGAAGCACATTTTCGCTTCGTCTCCCCCTTTTGAAACCGGAGCGCGGGACCAAAGAAGGCGAAGAAGACCGACGAAATGTAAGCCAGACACGTCAGCTGGTTGAGGTTATTTCCGAGGACCGCTCCTTTGTAAATCAGATTAGAAGTCTTCTTGAAGGCGAAGGGATTGACGTAGTGGTGTCTTCTAGCTTTCAGCATGCATCTTTCCTTGCAAAGCGTTATAGCCCCGATTGCGCCATACTTGATCTGGAAAACGCCAGAATAACAAATGAGATAGCCGCCGGCTTACAAAAGATACGGGAACAGCAAAGTCTCCCCTGGGTCGTTTTTACTAGTGACGATACATTATACGAGAAGTTTTCTTCAGGGCTTACGGCACGAATCAAACCAGGTTTTCGCAAAAGTACGTTGTTAAGTGCCATTCACTATGTTTTGGGCTATGCGGCAAAAAGACGAACTGCCGACACGAACCGAATTCTCTGTGTGGATGATGATCCCGAAGTTGTGGAATTCATTTCGCGCTCCCTTGAGGCAGAGGGATATTCGGTAGACTGGTGCCAATCGGGCGAAGAGGCTCTTGAACGGCTGTCTGTTGGCGGCTACGACGTCGTTTTGCTGGACATCGCTATGCCAGGACTCGATGGCTTTGAGACCTGCCGTCGCATTCGTGCAATTCCTAACACCGTAGGTCTAAAAGTCTTTATGGTCACTGCAAAACCATTGGATACCGTAAATATACACATTCAAGATGCCGGATTTGACGGATTTCTGTGGAAACCTTTTCGTTCTAAAGAACTCGTCGAACTGATTAAAGGAGCGTTAGGAACAAACTTTTCTGAATCTGCTCCCATCTCCACAACATGATTCCTTCACATTTATCCATAAAAAAGCCCCAAGTTTTTGTTGGGCGTCCGTTCAAAACTTTGTTATATCTCAATCGCCCGTATGCGCGCGATTACATAATTGGGGTTCTTTTCTCTTTGGGTTTTATGGGCATGGAACAAGCAACCCCGCTGGTGTTACGTGCCATCGTAGGGCGATTTGAATCGAGACAAATGAGCTGGAATCTTCTTCTCCTATTGTTTTCGATTCTAATCGTCGCTTCTTTATTGGCGGGAGTAGCTCGTTATTGGGAACGAACTCTTATCATCCGTGCTTCACGAAAATTCGAGTACGACCTTCGAAATGAATATTACCGACGCATTGAGCGACTCTCGTTGCGGTTTTTCCGAAACACGCCCACGGGCGACATCATGGCCCGTGCAACAAATGATCTGAATTATGTCCGTTTGTTTTTAGGCCCCGGTGTCATGGGAACCATAGATATGATACGGCTCCCAATCGTGTTATCTCTTATGGCATATTTTAGTATACGTCTCACTGCTCTGGGATTGTCTTCCATTCCCTTTATTTCACTCGCCGTATATTTTTTCGTCATGTACATGCATAAACAATCCCAAAAAGTACAAGAACAGTTTTCCGTCGTATCAGCCCGGGCACAAGAGAATTTGGCAGGTGCGAGGATCGTTAAAGCATACAATGCTGCGGATCAGGAAATTGCTAGCTTCGAACAGGCATCCACAACCTATATGCGCGAAAGCCTTAAACTTTCCTACGTCATGGCGCTCATTTGGCCTGCCATCGAACTCGCGATGGGACTCGTTGTTTTATTGGTCATATGGAGGGGAGGGCTGATGGTCATACGACAAACCTTAGTCGGACGCCCCGTGTGGACTGCCAGTGGAATCCAGTTCGTAATGACACCGTTCACTTTCGCTGATTTCACCGGTTTTATCGTCTGCTTGATCATGTTGGCTTTTCCTATCGCCCAATGGGGCTGGGTGCTATCTTTGTATCAGCGCGGAGCTGCCTCCATGAACCGCATCATAGAAATAATGGCAATGGAACCGGATATCAAAGATTCTTCAATAACAAAGACCTCCATCCAGTCCATTCGTGGCGAAGTAATTTTCGACGATGTGACTTTTTCCTACGACGGAGAGCCTGTCTTGGACCACGTTTCGTTTCAGGTGGCAGCGGGCAAGAGCGTTGCCATTGTCGGTCCCACGGGATCTGGCAAATCTACGGTACTTTCTTTAATCTGCCGCGAATATGACCCAACGGCCGGGCAAATTCTCATAGACGGCGTAGATATACGGCAAATCCCGTTACGCGTCTTGCGTGGCGCAATTGGCTATGCCCCGCAAGACATTTTTTTGTTCTCAGACACTGTGCGCGAGAATCTTCTCTTGGGAAAACCGGACGCATCGGAAGAAGAACTGAATCAGGCGTGTGCCATTGCCCAGTTTACCGAGACGTTGGAACGGCTGCCGCAAGGGTACGACACATTGCTGGGTGAACGCGGCATCAACTTATCAGGGGGACAAAAACAACGATTAGCATTAGCGCGAGCGTTATTGAAGAATCCGACTATAATTCTGCTCGACGATTCGCTTTCAAGCGTCGACACCCACACCGAAGAGGAGATCATGCTTCGGCTACGGACATACCTTTCCGAACGCACCAGTATCGTCGTCTCCCACCGAATTTCCACGATACAACATGCAGATATGATCCTCGTTTTGAAGGATGGAAGAATTGTTGAACAGGGAACACACGCGGACTTACTGTCTCTTCATGGAGTTTATGCCGAAATCTGCAGGCGTCAAATGATCGAAGAGCAGCTTAAAAGAACATGACGGCACAGAGCTATCATATCGAAGATGAGGTCACAGAACGGCCTTATGACCGCAGCTTGTTGCAACGCTTGTTGGTGTTTTTGCGCCCCTATAGGGCCCTTTTGGTTTACGCAATCATATTATTATTGCTCGCCTCTGTCCTCTCTAACATTGTCCCACTGCTCAACATGCGTGCCATCGACCGGTACATCAACCAGTCTGCAAAACACCCCCAGCCAGGCGCCGCAATCTCAAACCTCGAAACTAAACCAGAAGAACAGGAGGACATCGAGACGGGACTTCTGGAACTGCTGGGCATTATCTGTATCCTGCTCGTCCTGCAGGCAGGCGTGCGTTATGTCCATTCTCTTTTAATCGCCTACGTCGGCCAGCGCACCATGTTTGATATGCGGATGTCCCTCTTCACACATATTCAAAAACTTCCAGTAAGCTACCTCGATAAGAACCCCATTGGCAGGCTTATGACACGTCTCACAAACGATGTGGAACGCATACAACAGACGATCGTCACGGGCTTGGTGCAGGTTATCGGCGATGTGAGTACCATCCTTGTCGTGCTGGTTTTCATGATATGGGTTAATTGGGCTTTGGCGTGTATCGCGCTGTGTACGGTACCTCTGGTTTTCGTGGTCAGCCTCTTGTTCAAAAAATATGCGCGGGAGTCGTACCTCAACATCGCAAAGAAGATCGCCCATCTCAATGCCTTTATGCAAGAGAGCATATCAGGGATGCGAATCATCCAAGCATTTTCCCAAGAAGATAAGATGTTCCAACGGTATGCACAACGGAACGCAGAACATCGAGATGAATGGTTTCGTCAGATCAGAAATTTTGCTCTTTACTTTCCCAGTATCGAGTTTCTAAGTAGTTTATCAATAGGACTAATTGTTCTTTACATAGGTTTCAAGATACTCCACGTAAATCCTGACTCAACCCAAGGAGTTTCGCTGGGAGCAATGTTTGCTTACATCCAATGGGCAGACCGTGTTTATGGTCCCATTCGAGGTCTGGCAGACCGCTATAACACCTTGCTAGAGGCAATGGCATCATCGGAAAGGATATTTTCGCTCCTGGATACACCTGTTGAAGAGCCCGATATCGAGAAATCAGTGCCTCTCGTCCGTCCAGCCGTATCTATCGAGTTTGAACACGTTTGGTTTGCTTATGAAGAAGACCAGTGGGTTTTGAAAGACGTGAGTTTCACGGTAGCTCCGGGAGAGCACGTCGCCATCGTAGGATACACAGGTGCTGGAAAGTCTACCATTGCGAACCTTTTGTGCCGATTCTATGACCCGCAACGAGGGCTAATCCGGATAAACGGCAAAGATATCCGCGAATATACGAGGGCGTCCTTGCGTCAGGCAATAGGTCTGGTACTACAGGATACGTTTCTCTTCTCAGGTTCTGTCGCGGAAAACATAAAGTTTGGTTCACCAAATATGTCCCAAGAAGAACTTTGCCAATATGCTCGATACGTTAACGTACATACGTTTCTGGAACGGCTTCCCAAAGGCTATGACTACCCGGTGGGTGAGCGTGGCTGCAAACTGTCCAATGGACAGAGACAACTTGTTGCTTTCGCGCGTGCATTAGCGTACAACCCAGACGTGTTGGTTCTCGACGAAGCTACGTCTAATGTGGATACAGAGACGGAACAACTCATACAAGATGCCATCAAAAAACTCATGCTAAACCGCACAAGTATTGTTATCGCACATCGTCTGTCTACTGTTCGCCACGCGGACAAAATCATCGTCTTGCATCATGGAGAAATTCGTGAAATAGGCACTCACAACGAATTACTTAATGCCGGTGGTTTGTATGCCACTTTGTATCAGCTACAATATTCCTTTCATAATAATGCGATGCGGACATAAAACATCAAAATAAACAAATGCTTTGCAAGCGCAAAGCGTTGAGACCTCAGAAAGAAGGACTGACGCACATGAAATACAGACGCTTTGGGAGAACAAATCTTAACATTCCCGTGATTAGCTGTGGAGGCATGCGTTTTCAGCAGTCTTGGAAATCGGATGACCCCGTTTCCGAGGCAAGTCAAAAGAACCTGGAGGCATGTGTTCGCCGTGCTTACGAATTAGGGATAAACCATTTCGAAACCGCACGAGGCTATGGCACAAGTGAACAGCAACTTGGGAAAATCCTGCCAACATTGCCCCGAGACAAGATCATTGTGCAGACAAAAATCGGCGGCATGGAGGACATAAACCGTTTTCGAGAGACTTTTGAATTGTCTATGCGACTCCTCAAGGTGGAGTATCTTGACTTATTTGCTTTTCATGGCATCAATAACGACGAATGCCTTGAACATGCCTTGCACTGCCTGGATCAAGTTAGAACCTATCAGAAAGAAGGGCGAATCCGTTTCGTCGGCTTTTCTACACACGGACACTGTTCTACAATCCTCAAGGCCATCAAGACCGGCGAATTCGACTATGTCAATTTGCACTATTATTACATCTTCCAAGACAACTGGCCAGCAATTGAAGAAGCGCATCGGCGAGATATGGGGGTATTCATTATTAGTCCCAACGACAAAGGGGGCTTATTGTTTCAACCGAGCCCTAAATTCACAAAATTAACCGCACCCTTGCATCCCTTGGTTTTTAATGGCCTTTTCTGCCTAACACACCCGGAAGTGCACACGCTAAGCTGCGGCGTAGCCAAACCAGAGGATTTCGACATCCACATAGAGACTGCCGAAAAAAGTGACCAAGCGGCTGAGATCATAAAGCCCATACTGGAACGCCTGCAAGCGGAGATGGAAAAGGTTTTGGGTCGTGAATGGGTGAGAACCTGGCACGAAGGACTTCCCGAATGGTACGAGACGCCGGGAGAAGTCAACATTCCGTGGATACTTCGTCTGCGGAATTTTGCACTTGCTTTCGATATGCTAGATTTCGCGAAAATGCGGTACAACCTTCTGGGTAACGGCGGCCATTGGTTTCCCGGAAACAAAGCCGACAAACTGGACGAACTGGACCTTTCGACGTGTTTGCAAAATTCCCCGCACAAAGAGATTATCCCAAAACTCCTGAGGGAAGCCCATGACCTCTTCCATGGCGAAGCTCGCAAACGATTACAGCAAGAAGAAGGCTGATCTTCCTTCTAGTCTAGGCAGGCTTCTGCGCGACGACCAGGATAGACAAGCCAAAGGGAAATCTCACCCAACGCAGCAAAAGACGTTCGAAGGAAAGTGATAGGCTCAGTACCCTTGTTGCAAGAGGTCCTGAGCTGAATGCGACATCACTTTGCCGTGATGGAGCGATTTTGCGCCACAAACGAACGCCGAGAAGTGCAGGCAGAATCAGGGTATTCCAATAGGTCGTATAAAGAATCGAGAACCCATTTTGTCTTAACATTTGTTCCACTTCGGGGCGGCTGAAACGCCGATCTGTGTGGACATTTATGTCGTGCGAGGAATACAGCCACTGAAAAGCAGGAAGGTTGAGAACAAATACGCCGCCAGGGCGTAATATACGAAACACCTCCTTTAACGGCTGAATCTTGTCTGTCACTGCCTTGTGGCACAGTACATCTAGACTGAAAGCCCCGTTAAACGACTCGTCTGGGAAAGGCAAAGCCAAAGCGGATCCAACAGCAGTTCGATCTTCGCATCGCGACCGACAAAAACGAACAGCCTGCTCGGATATATCTATTCCAAAAGGTACTGCGAACTGTCTCAAGAAAACAAGGGTTGCTCCCGTGCCACAACCAACATCGAGAACGCGACAGGATTGAGAAGAACACGTTTCAAAACAAAAAGAGGGTTTTGCTTTTTGCATGGACAAGGCGACCATCTTCCGCAAACCAACATACCACGCGTGTTGGTCCTCGAGCTCAAACATAATGCGGTATTCTTCAGGATTCATTATCCGCAAAAGTTCTTTCTGTGAATCACGGTCTATGACACCAATCTGTATCAGGGGTCAAACGTGTTAATCGCCGAACAAATAGTATTGATGGCGCTTTTCTTAAGCTCTGGGTACATCGGTAAAGAAAGCACTTCTTTACATGCCTTTTCTGCGTTTGGGAAATCCCCCTCACGATACCCTAACTTCCGGTAGGCAGGTTGAAGATGTACGGGGATTGGATAATGGATAAGGGTGGAAATTCCGTGGTCGTGCAGATGGCTCTGTAAGGCGTCTCGATAAGGACTTCTGATTACATACAAGTGATAAATACAATATGCTTCGCCGTGTTCGACAGGTTTTTCAACGGAGCGGCTACGTAGTCCCTGCCTGTACCAATCGGCACGGATCCGTCTTGCGACATTCCACTCATCTAAGTATTTTAACTTCACACGAAGAATCGCAGCTTGGATCTCGTCTAGTCGGCTGTTAAAACCCTGTGTCACGTGTGTGTATCTTTTTTCTTCCCCATAGTTGCGCAATTTCCGCAGAAAAGCGGCCACGTCAGGGTCATTGGTTACAACGGCTCCAGCATCACCGTACGCTCCCAAATTTTTGGTGGGATAAAAGCTGAATGCTCCCGCGTGACCAAACGTGCCGCATTTGCGTCCTTGCCAAAGCGTTCCGTGCGCCTGAGCACAATCTTCAACAACTGGGATATTACGTTGTCGGGCGATTTCACAGATTTCTTCCATGTTACAAGGATGCCCATATAAGTGGACCGGAACGATAGCCGCGGTCTTTGAAGTAATCTTGCTTTCCAGCGAGGCAGGGTCCATCGTGAGCGTTTCGGGTTCGATGTCAGCCAAAACAATCCGAGCCCCCGTAGCAGCAATGGCACAAATTGTTGGCACACAGGTGTTAGCTACGGTGACGACCTCTTTTCCTGGCTTAACTCCAACGGCCAACAAAGCCAGATGTATCGCATCGGTGCCTGAATTCACCCCGACTGCGTACTGCGTTCCCACATAAGCAGCAAATTCCTCCTCAAATGCCCGCAATTCTTCGCCCAAAATAAACCAACCGCTTTTCAGGACTCTTCGAATCGCGGCTTGGATTTCTTTCTCGAGAGGTCGCAGTTGTGCTTTAAAATCCACAAAGGGGATCATGAACTCTTACTCCGTTTTTTTGTGTATGCTTTTTTTAAAATAAACAGTTCAATCCACAAGCCGATTAAGTTGACCACGACGCGAAAAACACGCGGGAAATTAAAGAATTGGGATTTACCATGTGCCCGGTGAAAATGATGTACCGGCACTTCCACAATATGGTATCCGCCATGCACAAATTTCGCCATCATTTCAGCACATATGACCCCACTCGAACGAGTCAGTTCGACTTCCTCGAACAGTCTTCGCCGTATGAGACGGAAGTCACAGTCTACATCCTTCAGGGGCAATCCAAATCCTAACCGCACGATCCAGTGATAAATCCGACCGACTATAATGCGATGCAAAGGGTCATAACGGCGTATTTTATATCCTTGGACGATGTCCACATCGGGTTTGGCTTGCTCTAGTAACAGCCCAAGCTCGCGCACATCGTATTGGGCATCTCCATCTGTGTAGAAAACCCATTCTTTTGTTGCGCAGGAAAACCCCGTACGAAGCGCTGCCCCATATCCCCGGTTTTGTTCATGTCGTACAACTCGTACCGAAGGAAATTTCGCGCTGATTTGCGAGAGAACATCTTGGGTATGTGAGTCACTCCCATCATCAACGAGAATAAGCTCGTAGTCTATCCCCAGCTGTTCTACAGTGTGGAACGTCAATAAGACCATGCTACCTATTGTTCCCCAATCGTTGTAGCACGGATAAAAAATAGAAACTGAAAACGTCGCGTTGTCCGTGTTGCTCATTTGCTCGTGTCCCATACACAGAACTTCCCGAATTTTGCCACGGGAATCGCCTCGGAGACAAAGTCGGGGCTATTCTGAGAAAAAGAGACCACCACATCAAAGCTCTTGGTACAGTCGACTCCCGCTTTTAGCCTCGAAATAGCCCTTCCTGTAAGAAAGTTTAAGGAACGTTCTAATGGCCAGAAGGTCGTAGCAACTCGGGCGTTTTCAGGGAGCTGCTCAATAAAATGCGTTAACTCACGTAAATCACTGGTTTCGTCCGCAACGTAGACAAGTCTCCCTTGATCAAGGAGTTGTCCTCCATAAGGCATACAAACCAACCCCGTCAATGCAATGTAACCAAGTCGTCGCAAGGGGCGTCGGTTCTCCTGCAACCATCGCTTTGCTAGTTGCTCAACTACCTGGCCGCCCATGAGCCCCAGGGTTGCGGAACTGTACCACAGATAACGGGAAATATGCCCGGGAGTAAAAAAGATCCACCAAAACAGAAAAAATACCACATATAACAGCATCACTCTTGACGGAAATCCATCAGCTTGGTTCATAACCAAAGGGATGAAAAGCAGGATTGTGATACACCACGAGATGGTCAGCAAAGGACGTGTAAAAAACCAACGCAAAGCAGCCTTGGTCGAATCAAAGCCAAACACTAAAAAGGTTTGATACATACCCATCATATCAGCAGAATTTTGGGTATCTCCTAAGATCTCTTGTGCCAGCCACCAGATAAAGACAATGAATAGAGAGGTGACCATAACAATGATTGACGAGGAATATGAGATCTTCTTAGCCTTACAGTACTCGTAATACATGGCGCCGAATAAGGGCCACACAATAATTAGGAAGAAGAGTTTTGCCAATAGAGTCATCCCCAAAAAAACACCGGCAAGTACTGCAAAGACTTTGCTTGGCGCCGTGTTTGATTGACTCTTGTCCCAAAAGTGTAAGGACAACAAAAAAAACAATAGTGCCGGCACTTCGCCGTAAACCGTCCTACCTAAATAAACCGAATGTATCGCCCCTATCAGGCAAATTACCGGAACGACGAAATACCTCGTGTTCCAGTACCTCCTCGCGAACGCACCCGACACTAGACATAAGCTAATGAAAAAAAGACCTACAACAAGACGTGCTGTCTTGAGATGTACTCCTGCCACTCGAAATAAGGCCGCTATAGGGATCAATAGCGTGGGCCCCACCGAATCATAGGAGTCAAATCTGATGAATCCCGTTTCAGGATGCCCGGAAGCATACTCACCGTATTCGCAAAGATTTCGACTCACAATGAGATGATGCATTTCGTCAGGCTCTGGGAATGGATATTTGTCCAAGTTGGGCAATACAAAAACTGCCGCAAGGCACACTATGACAAAAAATTGCACTAACAACGATCGGCGGCCGTTCATGGTGCGGGGCTCGACAACATCGAGCGGTCTCGGACGAGCGGAAGTGCTTTTAAGAACATAACCGGCCGTGAAGGAGATCCCTCCAAAAACGAGTACTTTTGCCAAAAGTCTTGTCAAGAAAACGACGTCTTTTGGAGAAACCACAATAAAATGATAGGCAAAGACTACCAATGCCCCAGAAGAGGCAAAACCCGCACAAGTCATAATGATTAGGAGAACGGCGTCGTGGAAAGGCAAAACATGGCTGGAGTTCAGCCAGGTAAGCGCCCGCTCGTAATATAAGAAAAATCCTTTTCTTGGCATCATTCAGCAAACCCTACCGCGACAAGATAAGAGTATGACACGGACAGGCAGACGGGCAAATCGCAACCGCCGATGACTTCCCGTTGTGATAAAACAGATAGCTTTAATGAGCTGCGCAAGAAGGGAAAAGCGTTGGGGGAAAGGAATTGAAAATCAGGGTATGGTGCCGGGGAAGGGAATCGAACCCCCACTCCCTTGCGGGAACCGGATTTTGAGTCCGGCGCGTCTGCCAATTTCGCCACCCCGGCACTTATCAGCGACGCGAAGATAGTATAGAATAAGAGAACCTACCAATTCAAAACGTTACTTAAAAGCCCCTTCCGTTACAGTATTATTTTTGTCAGTATCCCTGTTCGAGAATTTCTCCTATTGCACCTCATGAGGAAAAATCAGACCTAAAACCTGTCGAAACGCCAGACATAAGGCGCGCGTTTTGGAAATAACGTCATGATAATATTGTGAATTTCAGGAGCGACATTTGCTCCCGCAAACGTCAAGATATCCTCTGCATAACGATACCCGGTAATCAAATGCATCAAGTCATGCGATGAAATGGTTATCTTGTTTTTACCCGGAAACGCCGATACATCAATAGCCCCATGATTGACCCTAATCCGGTAGACTTCGTCTCGCACACAGAACGTGAACTCACATTTCGCATCGCGAAACACACTATTCGTCAGAAGACTTTCCCATTCGGGAATCAGATTTTCAAACGTCTCCAAAACATTAACAAAAGTCAACATACCACCCGCGTTTCGTTCGATGCGCATTTCGTGACGTGATCGGAACTGCAAAAGATACCGCGCCAGCACGTGTTGCGGCGGCACATAAAACTGAATGGCGGCTGCCCCCTGTTCGGATGCAATTCTCGCAACAGCGCCGACTACAGCGGCACAGAAAATCGGTTCCGCAATCCCCACATCGTCCACCTCCAAAACCGTCCCATGCTTATGAGCTATAAAGTACCCCTCCACCTTGCCATGACAATCGGCGAGGCAATACCAGTCGCGCCAACGATCCCAGCGGTTCTTGAAATGAGCGGTCGTTCGCAAAATAGAACAAGGTATTGCAGCGTTGGTTGCGTTGTGGATTTTACTTATTGCAGGAATGTCATGAGCACAAGCTAGGCGCAAAGAAAACGGAGAATCAAAGGTCAACGCCTCGGCCGTATCCATTTCTACCAAATAATCAACCAAACACGTGCAATATCCGAAACGTTCGTAGAATTCGGGTATTCCGAACAACATGGATACGTGGTAATTATTGGACCGCATATAGTCCATGGTGTCACGAACCAGAGCACTGCAAAATCCTTTTCCGCGATACTTTTCTAGTGTGGATACCCACCCTAATCCCCCCATTTTCAAACGGGATTCGCCCATGAGTATCGCGTCTGTCGTCAATCGCAGAGCCGAAGCAATTTCGCCGTTTACCGTTAAAATACGCGTATGTTCCCGACGGAAATTTGGGTACCGTTGGCTTCCTTGATAGAGCCAGTCCAAAGCCGTCGGTTCTTGAACCTTATGGACACGCGCAATTAAATCGGTCGCTAGACGCAGTTCTTCATCCGTTTCAACACCTTTAATCAAAAAACCCATATAAGACTCCATCTGGTAGTTCGCGACTAGCGCCAAAAGATTCTAACACAGCTTGCCTTAAACGTGCTCACCAATAACGTGAAGTTAACCCGAATATTTTGTTACCCTCTTTAAACATAAACCTCCAATGGACTCACTCATGGTAATAGATTGTCACATGCACGTTCGCAAGACCCCCGAAGGTACGCTCGACCTGAAATATTGCGAACAAACCATCCAAGCAGGGGACTATCTGGGAATCGACGTATTTTGTATCTCCGATCTGGAACTCACCGGAAATCTGCGCTACGAGAATTTCCACGCCGCAAATGAACGGGTCCTCGAGGCAATAAGACGATTTCCGAACCGATATAAAGGTTATTGTTTTGTTAATCCAGGCGACCCACGTGCCCTGGACGAAATTACGCAACGTGTCCGAGATGAGGGCTTCATTGGCATAAAGCTGTACAACCAGTATCGGATAGATGAACCTGTTTGTGACCCCATCATCGAACAAGCCATTGAATGGAATTTCCGATTTTAGTACATGCAGGACATCCCACCGACCAAGCCACCCGTTCGCGACAACCCCGAATCAGTGATGCGAGCCATTTTGCCGCAGCGGCACAGAGATACCCGGAAGCCATCCTGATAGAAGCGCACATTGGGGGAGGAGGCGATTGGGAATGGGCACTAAAGTTTCTTCGAGACGCACCGTCGGTCTATGTCGATACCAGCGGTAGCGTTATTGACGAATGGATGATTGACCGATGCATCCAGGAACTCGGAGTTCACCGGCTACTGTTCGGCACGGATATGTCTATGGAAGCCGGTGTGGGAAAAATCCTCGACGCCGATCTGACAGAAGAAGAACGCAAAAAAGTCTTTTCAGAAAACTTTCTGTCAATTCTTCAAAAGAGGTCTGTGCCGTGAAGTTTCCCGACAATCTTGCTCCTATAGACTGCAACACATTCCTGGGAAATTGGGCATTTCGCGCCCTACGGCGTAACACAGTTCAAGATTTACTAGCTATGATGAACCAGTTCGGAATTTCCCATGCTTGTGTCGCCTCTGCAGACGCCATACTTCATCGAGATCCCCAACCGGCAAATGAAAAGCTATTTGAAATGACACGGTCTGCCTCTACAAGGTTCTTTATTTATGCCACCATAAACCCTGCCTATCCGGGGTGGGAAAGGGACCTTGACCGGTACGTCGAGTTGGGGTTTCACGCAATACGCATCTATCCCATGTATCATGGATACACGTTGGAAGAGGCTTGCGCTAATGCCCTCGCAGACGCCGCAGTAGAGCGAGGACTGATATTGTCCATCCCCTGTCGAGTTGAAGACGCCCGCCAAAGACACTGGATGGATACATCCCAAGACGTAACGATATCCCAAGTTATTTCTTTCGCAGAGAGAAACTCAAACGTCACTATCTTATTGACGGAATGTTATTTCCAAGCTGAACCGGATGACCCCATGTGGGAGCGGCTCAAACAAGTGAGGATCCATTTTGATATATCTCGAATGACAAGCTGTCTCGATAGTCCTCTGGGAGATATCGCAAAAAATCTTGGTCATGACAGACTCTTATTTGGTACCGGCTTTCCATTCAAAGCGCCGGCCGCATCATTTTTGAAAATACAACTTCTTGACATTGAAGACGACATTAAGAAAACGATTGCTCACGACAATGCCATAAGACTTTTCGGTGTTAATCCCAATGCAAACCACAATGCGGAGTAGAAAATAGTTGCATATTTATTACGAATGTCTTAGGATTTATTTGTTGGAATAACCCAACCCATCTAGCGGCAATAGGAGCTCAACATCATGAATGCATACACGAAGCTCACCGTAATACTGCTCGTTACGGGTTCTTTCAGCATGGCATTTGCTGTGGAACCGGCTTACACAGGCCATTTGGGAAATCCGGAAGAGCCTGCCCTTCGCCCTTACAAATGGTTGGCGCGGGGACTCGCAGCTTTGGTCTACCAGACGGGCACGGCTTTCAAAGAAGGCAACCGAGATTTTCCCATCGTCGGATCCGTGTACGCTTTTCGCGGACTACGTCGGGGTCTTGTGGAACTTGAGAGGAGTCAATGGAGGGGCCTTTGCGGCGCTAATAACAGAACGGCGCCCTATAAAGAGACCGGAAAAGCCAACGCTTATATTGAGGAAGATTTCCTACTCCGAAATGCAGCAGATGCCTTGACAGCGACCTATGCGAGTGGCCTCATCACAGGTTCTGCCCCTCTCCGGCCGGAAGCCATTCCCATGGCACGGGAATCCCTGTACGTCAGCGGTACTGCCGTGCAGCTCGCAGGCGCGTCATTCGCCGGACAGAAAATCTTGGACCGTTGCACACCCGTTCCAGACTGGGGAAAGAAGGAAAAGGAGGAGTCGGGAAAGCCTGTGCTTTCAGAAACTAAAAAAGCCCAAATGCACTATCTGGGTGAACGTGCTAACACAAACAACAAGATTGCCAAAGGCAAAGGGGACTTTACGAAGTTAGCCAAAAGGTCTCAACCTTAGCTCTGTGCAGCAATAGACGATAGGCAACGTAATGGAAAGGCGTAAATCCAAAGAGGTTGGGGTTACGCCTTTTTTATTTTTCCTAACTGCGTGTAGTCTTGTGATGTTTTTTTTCGAGCTTGGTCGTATGGATGTCTGTACAGACAATGAGGGCCAGCGCGTTACTCCTCCTATCGAAATGTTGGCTTCAGGAAATTATGTGATCCCCACCATCAATGGCGTAGATTATCTTACGAAACCGCCCGCGCTCTATTGGATGATAGCCCTAACTTACCGATGGATCGGAGCAATATCCGAATGGACAGCACGTATTCCCACCGCATTGTGTGGGCTTTTGTCTGTACTTTGCCTCTATCTTGTTGCTCGAAAGGAATTGGGAGAAATTGCCGCCCGCTGGGGTGCTGTCATTTTGCTCACGACACCCTATTTTGTGGAACGCGCCAGATGGACAGAAATAGACGTTCCTTTCACGTTAGGAACAGTCCTCACTGTTTCATTTTTTTGGCAGGCAAACGCTAAAGCGCCGCCTATCCTAACATTGGTTTATTCCGTGTTATCTGGAGCTGCGTTCGGTTGGGCATTGCTATTAAAGGGGCCACCTGCTCTTTTGTTCTTCACCGCAGCCGTGATCGCAAGTTGGGTCATTTGGGGAGAAGCGAGCCGCCTTACAAAGAACATAGCAGTTTGGGGGACTATTGCAGCGTGCTGCTTATGCCTCTTGTCGTGGGTGCTGACTTTCAAGTTTCCCTTGTCCCTCTCTGTCCTCATTGCCACTTGGGTCTTGGTTGGACTCCTAAGCCTTCGCGCCGACGAATTGACAAGGCGTTTGATGGTTCTCTTTATAGTGCTTCTGGTAGGTGGGATGATAGTCGCTCCTTGGGCGGCGGCTGTGTTAAAACAACGAAGTTGGGATTACGTAGTGGCACTTCTCCGCACTGAATCGCTGGAGCGTACGTACTTAGCTTCGGAAATTAATCGTGGAAGTCCCTTTTACTACCTAATAGGCATCATGGGGATGTTTGCGCCCTGGAGTTTTCTCTTACCCTTGCAGTACTCTCCGCATGCTTGGCAATTGCGTCCTCCATTTTATCGTTTCTGCGTAATTTTCGGCTGGTTGTCTATCGGTTTTTTCTCGACCATTGCGGGGAAGGAATACGAATATATCCTACCGGCTGTTCCTTTCTTGGCGTTGACTATAGGACAAGTAATCCGAGACGTCACTGAAGATCACGCGCCTATATGGCATGTGACTTGGTTTAATAAGTGGAAGCAGGCAGTCACACCTCTTCTTTTTGTGGGCCTCTTGGGAGTAGCAAGTTACTTTGCCTCGACAAATACTCATATCCTTTTGAGACTGGAAATAGCATGCGTCCTAGGGATTGCGTTGGCGGTGATTGTCCTGATGCGTCGATACCCTTCGGAGCGGCTGAAGGCCATCGCATTGCTCAGCGGGTTGTTGATTCTCACGACACTGGTCGGGCGCAGTTACGCGACACTAAGACCTGACCGTTCACCTAAATGGTTAGGGCTAGCGTGTAGAGATATTGTAGAAAGCGGCCTATTACTAGAGACGATGCGACGCCAGGGTTCCACCCAACCTTTTCCATACCCTGCGTTTGCTTTCTACCTCCGTCGTCCCATTCCCTTTGAAGACGCTCCAGAAAAAGTCATTGAAAAACTTGCCGGTAAAGAACCTTATTATTATCTCTTGCGTAAAAAGAACTTAAATGACGTCGCTTTTGCAGCACATCGAGAGACTTACGAGGTGCTTCTTGGTCCGTTTGATAGAAAAGAACTGGTTTTAATAGGAAATGCCCCCCTGCCGGAAACCCCTGCCATTCTTCAAGCAAAACAACAAACCAAAGGGCTAGAATGAGTGCTGGGGATAATTCCACGGAGTCAGTCATCCGCATTTATTCGTGCACACGCCAACGCTCGAAAGAAATGCTTTGAATAGTGGGAAATTGACCTTGGAGCGATGTCGCCATCTCCTCCAAATCCGGCTGTGCCCCGGCGACAACCTCGAACGTTGCTATCACTCGGTTCTCTTCCCGAAATGCTTGAAGCCGAGAAGCCGTGACATTACACCCCGACCGCGCTAGCGCCTTTTCGATCGTTTCTACTTCGCCCACGCCGCCTTGAAGATGAACTTCAAGCGTCATAGTTTCATGGGAACGGAGTGCGTACGACGCGTAACGAAGTCCAACAACGACAACAAAAGCAAATAGAGTCGCACATAGGGCTATTAAATAAAATCCAAGACCGATTGCTATCCCAAGTGCGGCTACAAACCAAATGGTAGATGCGGTGGTAAGGCCTCGACGAATATTCCCGATATTAATAATCGCACCCGCGCCAAGAAAACCTATGCCTGTTAGTACCCCAGCGGCAATCCGCCCCTGATCAAAGACCACTCGACTTTCCGAATTTGCCCATTGAAGAGCGATCTGCTGACCTGCAACCACGGCAAGAACCGTACCAAGACATACCATGATGTGAGTACGTAACCCTGCTGCGCGTCCTTGACGCTCTCGTTCCAAGCCAAGCAACCCTGCTAGAAATACCGCCAAAGAAAACTTAATGCAAGCTTCCATGAGCATTTTCAGGTCTCTCCGATATGAGTGGACTATTAGAAAGTTTGGGCGTTAGACACCCCAGATGTCAACTCATCCGTATTTCCCCTTTTCCGGTGGAGAAGAATTTCTGAAACGCAAATCGGGTTAAGTGTCAAAAAGCTTGCCCGATTTTTCGATTTAGAAACAAATTACTTGACATATTCCGGCGGATTCAAGATAATTTTACTGATAATTTATTCAGTATTATGGTTCATCTTCACGTACATAGCATATTTTCCTTTTTGGAAGGAACCGCGACCATCGAGGCTCTTATTCAAAAATGTCTCGAAAAAGGAATGAGAGCAATAGCCCTCACCGACACAGACGGATTGTATGGGGTATTACCTTTTTATCGAGCGGCGCGAAGTGCCGGTATACATCCGATCATCGGCGTTGAACTCGATAATGTGGTTTTATTAGCAAAAAATCAAAAAGGTTATACCACGCTATGTCGTATCGTAACCGCATATCAATTAGAGAAAAACTCAACGCATCCTTTGTCTGATGATTTACCAAATTGGTTGACAGAAATTAACAGTCACGTTTTCGTTCTAACGGATAACTTACATTTAATTCGCAAGATGCTCGCGCGTGGAATATCGCCCCTCGTGGCATTGACGTGTTACGGCGACATCGCATCACGACGCCGAGCCCAGTTTCTGAATGATTTTTCTACGCACCACGGATTAACAGCCGTAGCAGTCAACCCAATTTATTTTTTAGAACCCTCCCATTTTCAAATTTACCAGGTATTGAATGCCATTCGAAAAAACACGACTTTAGATCTTTCAGCGTCTTCTGCTGATCGTCAAAAGAGATTTTTTACAAAAGAGGAAATGAAACAATTCTTTCGCGACTTTCCGGAGGCGCTCAAGAATACAGAAAACATAGCGGAACAGTGCGAGCTGGAACTTAATACCAATAAGATACACTTTCCACATTGTGAAGTGCCCAAAGGAGAGACTCCGGCTTCCTATTTGAACGCGTTGGTCGAAAGAGGAATCAGAGAGAAATACAGCAAGCAAACTCCAACCGTGCAAAAACGTGTCCGCATGGAACTTGAAATTATTCATCGCATGGGATTCGCCCCCTACTTTCTCATCGTCGCAGATATCGTGGAGTATGCCCATCGTCATAACATTCCTATAGTTGGGCGCGGTTCCGCAGCAAATAGTATTGTCGCGTATGCGCTAGGAATTACACAGGTCGACCCTATTCGTTATGACCTGTATTTTGAGCGATTTCTGAATCCGTATCGTTCGGATTGTCCAGATATCGACTTGGATATATGCTGGCGTAGACGTGACGAGATCATTGACTATGTATACCGCCGTTATGGAGCAGACCGGGTTGCTATGATCGCTACCTTTAACACATTTAAAGCGCGGGCAGCCCTGCGCGAAACCGCCAAAGTACTGGGCTTTTCCCAAACAGAAATCAGCCACGTAGTATCACGTATCCCCCACTATCATGCCAAAGATATTCGAACGTTGATTCAACGCTTACCTGAATGTCGCGATATCTCAATGGGCAACGAACCGTTGAAATCCGCTATCGAGATCGCGGAATTTATTGACGGCTTTCCTCGTCACTTATCTATTCATGCCGGTGGGCTCGTGATTGCTCCCGAAACCCTCACCCACTTTGTACCTTTACAACGGGCTGCCAAAGGAATCGTCATTACACAATACGATATGGAGGGCATCGAGGCTCTCGGACTTGTAAAAATGGACTTGCTGGGACACCGTTCCCTTACTGTAATTCATGATACGGTACAACACATCAGCAAAAATTACGGCATACACATAGATTTGGATCGCCTTCCTGATCCAGATCCCCTAACAGCGGAATTGCTTCGTTCCGGAAACACTGTAGGATGTTTTCAAATTGAATCGCCCGCTATGCGCGCCCTGTTACAAAACACACAGGCGAATGATACGGACATGTTGATCAAGACGTTATCCTTAATCCGTCCGGGACCATCCGGTAGCGGTATGAAGAAATATTTTATTGCGCGACATCTCGGAAAAGAAAAGGTTGAATACTTACATCCCTCTCTTCAAAAAGTCTTGAAAGATACCTATGGAGTTATGTTGTACCAGGAGGACATTCTCAAAGTTGCCAATGCGATAGCCGGAATATCTTTGGCAGAGGCTGATTCGTTGCGTCGTTCCATCACCAAAAAAGGCGACTTAAAGGAATTTGCCGCCTTTATGAAGCTATTTATCAAAAAAGCCCAAGAGCAAGGTGTTGCCAAGCAAACAGCAGAGCGCATCTGGGAGTTAATTGCCAATTTTGCGAAGTACTCATATTGTAAAGCCCACGCATGCACCTACGGTAAACTCGCTTACCAGTGTGCGTATCTAAAAGCCCATTTCCCAGCAGAGTTTTTTGCAAGCGTCCTTTCGAATCGCGGTGGGTTCTACCATATTCCAGTTTACATTGAAGAAGCGAAACGGATGGGCGTGGAACTATTACCACCCGATATAAACCGAAGCGACTATATGTATACCGTTGAAAACGGTGCTATACGAACAGGCTTATTGGAAATACGCGATTTGTCTCGTCAAACAATAAGAAACATTTTAAAAAAACGAAACGAGGCAGCCTTCTCAAGCCTTACAGATCTTTGTCTTCGCACCGCTCTCTCCTACGAAGAAGCACAAGCACTTATCGACTCTGGCGCGTGCGATGGATTGTCTTGCCCACGACCCCGTCTTAACTGGGAATTACGGGTTTTCTTTCGACACAAATCGGTGCGGGAAAATAGCCAGCAGTTTTATTTATCTTCCCAAAATCATCTTATAAGAAAGCCCCCCTTTTCCGTTCCGAATTACCCTCGGCGGAAACGTGTGGAACAAGAATGGAGTATGTTAGATTTTTTGCTCAAAACTCATCCTTTGGAATATTTCTTACCCTTTTCAAAACCTTCGTCACTCGTATCGAGTCGTGATTTACCCCTCTATGCAGGAAAACATATAACCGTCGTGGGTTGGCTTATTGCCGAACGACGCGTCGGTGTCCCAAATCACGGGGTAATGAAGTTTCTCACATTTGAAGACGTAGACGGTATTTTCGAGGCTGTACTTTTCAGCGATACGTATCAACGATATGGCTGCTTACTGAATTCTCAGGGTCCCTATTATTTATGCGGCAAGGTACAACTTATAGATCATTATGCAGCCCTAATTATAGATAAATTAGAGAATCTAGGAGAGAGCAAAAAAAGCTATGACCTATCCGATATTACGCCGCCCTTGAATTGGATGTTTCCTCACAATGCAAATTGCCGGCTTATTCAAGCAGACTGAACTCGGCCTTCTCCTTATTGCTTCGCGTGGATATACCTATTACGTCGGCATGTTTTAGTGAAAGTCACTCTACATCATTCATAAGCGGCCAAGAGTTCCCCGCAACCACCCAAAGACTACCATCAAAAACGTAACATGTCGGCTCATGCCGCGGTGAGAAAGCCACCTATACCTAAATAAACTGCACCTCCTATAAGGAGGTGCAAAGGGCGAACTACGACGAACCTTTAACTACTGAGTTCGGCGCCATTTCAGAGACGGGTCAATCACCTCTTTGGGTTTCACCAGGGAATGGAATAAATCGCGCTGCGAGTTTGGCACCCGCGGCGTGTTGTCTAAACGCTCATATTCCACCTGCTGTTCGTCTGTGAGCGGAGGAAGTGCCTCATCTATCACGCGACATGTCAGGAAAACGAGCAGCTCGGTGTTGATCTTGTTGATGGTGTTATTTCTAAACAGAAAACTAAACACGGGAACATCGCCCAGCACCGGGACCTTACGAATATCCGTCGTGTTGTCGGCACGGCGCAACCCTCCAATGAAAATTGTCCGATTGTCCGTAGTCCGTAGCGTGGTTTTTGCGCTCCGCTTTTCTTCTATGGGCACATTATCCACAGAAAAACCGCTGATGGAGCTTTGTTTCGTGTTTATATCGACGACAATCTCATTATTATGTGTGACGCGCGGCGTCACCTCCAGTGTAATGCCAATGGATTTAAACGCGGTCGATGCCACGGGCGGGCCTTGAGTGGACTGTGTTAGCTGCGTGTACGGATACTCTTGCGTAATGTCTATGGTCGCAACTTTGTTCTCCGTTGTGACGACAACGGGATTAGCGAGAATTTGGGCATTCCTATTTAGGACTTCCGCACTGATCGCCCCTCTCAAATCAAATGAATCCGTTAGCAAGCCAAACGCAAGATTCCCTGCGGTAGCGCCAGGCGTCACAAAATCTACCCCTGTGTTAAGGTCATGAGCTGTACCAATTATATTGCCCCTTCTGTTAACTCTGTCCCGCAACGGCGTTAAATTAGCCTGTGGACTCGGATGTTCCCGCACAAGGTCCAGGAGCCAGTTCACCCCTGTTTGGGCGTTATCGCGCATCACGGCATCTATTACCATCGCCTCAATACCCACTTGCTTCACGGGAACATCCAGTTCTGCAACGAGTTTCCGTACCTGTTCGATGACCACGGGCATATCCGTTACTATTAGCTGTCTTCCGCGAGGATCCGCCTCGACACTCCCTACCCCTTCAGGAGTGAGCATGCCTTTTACAACACTGACAAGTTGATCGGGTTCGGAATAATTTAGTTTGATTGTCTCGGTGATTGTAGGTAAGACCGGCTTCGCTACGTCGAGGTCACGGGCTATTGCCTCCATTTGGGCGATTCGCTTTTCAGGCCCCGAAAGAAGCAACGTATTAGTAGTTTGACTGGAAGTTATAGTGACTTGTTCGCCTGCGGGAAATGCTTGGCCAATGGCCTGTAGCGTCTTCTCTATCTCTTTGATATCGCCTTTTTCGAGGTGCACCATTCGGGTGACTCGTTTCGCTGCAACGGCTTGTTCATAAGGAACGATGCGGAAAATTCCTTCCTCTTCCACAATCCCCAAATCGTTCATGCGGAGCACAGTTTCCATAGCTGTCAACAATGGAACGTCTTTTAGGTAAGCAGTAACCGTCCCTGCCACGGTTACATCTGTGCCTGCAATCACGTTGATTTGTGCGGCTTGTGCCAGGAGAGCAACGGCATTCGTCAGCTCCATTTGACGAAAGTCTAGGGTGACGGGCCTGTACAAAGGATCCCCATGATATTCTTTTTCTGCGCCGGTATGGACAAAGGGTGAGGCGCTGACGTTTGCATCACCCCCGCGTGGCAGAAATGTCCCCGTTGGAGTAGAAACTGTAACCGTTTCTTTTTGAGGTGGTGGCAGAGGAGCAGGCGGAGACGTGGGAGAAGACGCGCCAGGCGTCGCCTCGTGCGTTGGAGCATTCTCAGGGCTAGGCGTTTCTGGGGATGCTGTATCTGCTGACCCAGCATCCTGGCTGGACGTCGTCGGTTCCTCTGTAGCGGCAAACTGAGGATACATGCTCGTTGTTATGTTAAGATCCGCCAGAGGCACCGGAGTAAAAACAGCTGTTAGATTTTCGTTGCGGGAATTAGATGGTTTGTCAGGTCTGAGTCCTTGAGTCGTTAGATTATTTGCAATAAGTCGCAGGGTATCTTGTCCTTTTGTTTCAGTAGGAGGCTCCAATTCAGCGAGATCAGGAACGACAACTTCTTTTTCACCCTTGACGGACGCCGCTTCCAGCTTTGCGTTGACAGTAGTAACGATTTCCTGACATTTCAAGGCCACCTCAGTAAGCTGTTGCGATCGTGCCGATGCTTCTTGGTTTAGACTATCTTGTAATGCATTAAGCCGATTCTCGAGATCAGGATTTGCGGAGACGCTGGCCTCAAGTTTCGGTAAGAGGTCCATAAGTTCCCCGCGTTGGACAGTAACTTCATTTTTTAAGGACTCGAGCGGAGCTAAGGCCTCTCCCAGAAGGGTTTGCAAAGAGGCTTCCAAAATCTCTTTGTCTTTTGCTGGGATGTGCGCATCTTTGCGGCCGACCTCGCGTAAGACATATTCAGTGTTCTTTGCAGCTTCAATCTCTAACTGGCGCAACCTATGATCTAGTTCCTCACCCAACTTGCGCGCAGTAGCTACAAGCGGGCTGGCGGTCTCTTCGGACGACCTGTCAGAGTGCAAGGCAATTTCTAAACCCTGTGTCGTAGTGGATACCTTTAGAACAGACGGCTCTCGCGTCTCGAGATACACCCTTGTAACGAAAAGAGGTTGGATGGCATAGACCTTTACCCATATGTCCTTTAAAAGGATACCTTTTGACGAGGCAATGGTTCTTTCTGGGTAGAGACTCAAGGTGTTATAGAGCTCGAATTTCCACCTTGTGGACTCTGCGTTGCAAGGCTCGAAGTCATACAAAACCTTCCCTGAAATCGTGAGGGCAACACGGCACAAGGATGAACTCTCGTGTATGCAAACGTCCACAAGGGACGCCGCTCTTTGAGAAGCTTCCAAGAGCGTGGTTTCGTCTTGAGTGTATCCAAGCTCCTTCAGAATATTTTTAAGTACGTCCTCTTTGCGCGCATCCAAAACGGCTCCCGAGAACGCAAACCCTATAGCCGTTTGTGAAAAAATGGCAATAACAACCAGCACGTACAACCGCTTTTTAGAAAACATATTTCACGGCTCCTCCATCTCGATGGGGATCACGGCGTCATTCGCACGCAACAAGACGCGTGTAGGCTCAATATCTTCCACGACAAGATTAGAATCAAAAGCGTATCCCTTTCGAACCACTTGATCGTTGATAACGGCAAGAGGGTCTTTGGGGTTATAAACGATACCCGTCACTCGCATTGCGCGTACAATGGCCTCGGCGGCGTGAGACATGACAGGACGGCCCCCCGCGGCTACAACACTGGGTGTGTTCTTCCCGACCAAAGGTCTCATCGGGTTCCTTTCCGTACGCTCTTTTTGGTAGTCAAAATCTACTTCTTTGACACTGGCGAGTAATGCATCCAAATCCACGTTACTTTTCTTAAACACAGACTTTGACTGCTGGCTGGCCGATGCAGGTTGAGCGCCCGGTGCCGGAGCTGCTGGAGCGGTTGCGGTACCCTGGCGGCTAGCCTGGGCCGCGTTGGCGGGCGCCGAAGTGGTTGCCGCAGGTGTTTGTCCTTGAGCCATCTGTGTTTGACTTTTCGCGAAATTTTCCCTAATGCGTCTTTCTTCTTCGCTCGGACGAAGCTGCCACCATAACACACTGACAAAGGCAATGCCTAAAACAACAATAATAGCGATTTTTCGGATATCCGTGGTCATTTTGCCGCTCCAGAAGCCGCTTGAGCGGTTTGAGACAAGTTAGGCGGCACAGGCTCAATGAACCGGTATGTACTGAGCGTAAACTCCGCCTCACTGACTCCATTTTTTTCCTCACGAATTTTCAGATCGGAAATCTTAAGGTATCTTTCAAAACGTTCCAGACGGTTTATGAAAGAGGTGATTTGGTGAAAATCGCCATACGCTTTGATGTTGTACGGTATAGTCTCCTTTCGTTCGTCGCGCAGAATAGACAACGGGGTGACGTTGATCCGCAAATTGAGTTCGTTTGCCATTTCTTCAAAACGCGTGACAAGAGTAGCAATTTCTCGGGTGGACGGAAGCCGCCTATCAAAATCTGAGACCAGTTGTGTTGTTTTCTGCATTTCCTGGCGAAGTTTTTCAATGGTAGAACGTTTTAATTCGGCTTCCATCAAGTCAGCCAACACCTGTTTGTCTTCTTGTTCCAACGATGCCAACGTAGTCTTTTGACCGTGATGGACAACGAAGTAGAACAAGGCAGCTAAGAGTGCAGCCAAGCATAACAAAAACGCAAAGGCCATCCAGTCTTTTGGTGTGACTGTCGTGCGAAACAACGTGGTGTTCATGGCCCCGTCTTTCTCGGTTGAATCAAATACTCTAATGTGAAACTTTTGACTGGAACCCCTTCAAACTCTGTATCCTTGAATGAAGGAGGTTCCAATTGGAACATGCTGGAGAATTCCTCATCCGCTTCGGTGGCACGCATCAGCAAACTTGCGTCCTTCGTACCATCTTCCGCCTCGGTAACATACCCCTCGACTTTTAAAATGGGCTTTGTAACGGTGACAGTCTGCATCTTGGTTTGTTTTGTCTGTTTATCATAAACAGGCTGCTGCTCGCGGTACTGTTTCTCCTCCAGACTGATGCTCTTGTACCAGAAATTTTTGGGAGCAAGCCGCGCCAAATTGTATAACTGCCTTGACCAAATAATTCTATCACCGGTGATTTCTGCAATTGTATTGATCTTATCTGCCAAACGCGCTTTCAAAGCCTCAAGCTCGTCCGACTCCTTTCGAATAGGCTCAAGCTCTGCGAGTTGTTTTTTATGTTGTTCCAACTCCGCCTTTTTCCGGCTGATAGCCGCTTGATTCGAAATGTACACACTCACTATCCCCACCAGCGTAATCAATAAAATGCCACCCCCGATGAGATAAGGGATAGGGCTTCTTCGTATCGGGCGCAGATGCGGCGGAAGTAGATTAACGCGAATCATATCTCTGCTGCTCCCCGCGCGGCTAGACCGACCGCCACCATAAACTGAGCCGGCTGTTTTAACAAGGGCGCTATGTCTTCCGTACGTCCAAGAACCAAGCGGCTTGATGCAGGATTAGCAATCTCAATTTGGTCGAGACCGAGTTCTTGCTTCAAACGCTCTTTGATGAAAGGTGCCGCGCTCACACCACCACTTACCAGAACGCGTTCTACAGGCCGTTCGTACATTTGGTGTTCATAAAAATCAAATGAGCGGCGAATTTCATTGACGAAGTTTGACAAGGGAATGCGAATCAGTTGTTCCCCTTCTTGAGTGGCAGATGATTCCGCTACATTCGACTTTCGCAGGTCTTTTTGAGAAGGTTTGGGTTTTTCTTCTTCCAAAGGTTCCAGAGGGGATCCACCAAGATCGCCTAGTTCGCCATCCAAAGAAAACTCCGGTGGTTCTTCCGCGGACAAAGGTTCTGGCTCATCCGAAACAACCATATCACTTTTCTCGGTAATAAATTCTCCCGAACCAGTATCGGCCAGGCTCCGTTTACCCCATTCTCTTAAGATCTGTTCCGCTATAGGTGGCTCGCAACGATTTGCTCGACAAATCGCTTGCACCAATTCCTTTGTACCCCAATTCACGTCACGATAATAATTCGATATACCATCTTTGACAAAATGCACAATCGTTGACGTGGCACCGATATCTATCAACGATACGGTCTCATTGACGCCCAGAAACCCGCACGATTCTGCCGCATCAGCCAAAGCCAACGCATCAACAGTCAAGATCGCATATTGCAAGCCTGCCGCTTCAGCCACACGAACACAAGAGTCTATAAGCTCATGTTTTGCAGCTACGAGCAAGACCTTTGCAACCTGCTCTTCGTTCTCAACACCTCTATCAAGAACAACAAAATCAAGGAAAACTTCAGAAAGCTCGAAAGGCAAGTTTTGTGCCGCTTCCCGTTCTATGGCCTGGCGCAAGTCCTCGTCAGGCATATCGGGTAGACGCGGATAACGAATCACAACCGTCTGTCCAGGTAAAGCCCCGACAAAAACTGCGTTCTTGGTTGCAAAACCTTCCAGGGCGGAAAGAACAGCCGCTCCTTGCGCTTCTATGGGGTCGGTCGTCATCTGCGCTGGATCAATCACGGCATACCCAACGTGTTCTACTCGAAGAGTATCCCCCGATTTTGAAATCTGAACTGCTTTTACGGAATGCGAACCGATATCCAGCCCGATGGCCTTTGTTGGTTTAGACGAAAGCACGGCAGATGATTCTCCCCGCGGTTTTCACAGGCCATTTCTTGCCCAACCGCGTATAAAGCCCCTGCTTGTCCATCTTATGAACTCCCCATTTGAGCCTTTAGCTATATAGGATACTAGCAAATATCTCACTATTTGTCAACACTTTTCTTAGCACCATCTATCATACCCTCTAACCTTATCTCTTGTCAAATACTTTTTTTTTCACATATTTTTTGAGTGTCTTCACAAGCCTTTGCCAAGTCGAGTTAGCTTACAAGTAATCGAAATAACGGGTAAACTATTGACAAATAATTACTCCGGAGCCTCCATTTTTTCGAGCTTTTATATATTTTTAGCAAAACAAATAAAAAAGCGGGAAATTTTCCCGCTTCTTCTATGTTCCCCCCGCATATGCCGTCGGTTTGGAAACAAAATGAACCTTCCCACTAAGGCGGTGTCCTCACGGTAGCATACCGGCTTCCCCTCAAGGGGGCTTGTCGTCCGCTACACAAATATTGGACTCCATGATTCATTCTTAAGGATCAATGTTTCCGATCCGGGTCGAACACCGCAGGGTGAACGCCTTTTGTGATTTAATTCTATCAGACGTCCGGGTTACCGTCAAGGGTTTGTATAAGTCCATTACCTTTGGCACTGTTTGTTATATAGAATGAGAAATTGAAGGGGTCATCTTCCATGAAGGTCTTTAAGGAAAGGGCACCGACGCGGGGCATCCTGAGATACATGTGAGTTATTTATGTCCCCCTGATGTGTTTATTGGCGAGATACTCGTTTCAGGACTGCGTCCTCTAGTGCTGCATTCCCACCCTGTCATTGTGAGGAGTGCCGCCAGGCACGATGTGACAATCCCCTCAGGAAGTCGGGGGAAACCCGGAGACGGGAAGGGCGCAACGTGTTGCGTTCCTACAAAAAGGGAGGAAATTGCTTCGTCGCTCGGGGACTCGCTCCTCGAAATAACAACCGGCCGTATAAGTCCAGGTAAAACTCCACGGCGCAGTGCCAAGAGTTTGTGAACTTATGCAGAGTTTTGGAAACATTCTCTCACATTCTCTCTCCAAAAACTAATATCCACCGATGTTTGGCCTTAATCAGCGACACCAGATGAAAATTTCCCAGTAATCTGTGGTACACTATGTTCCCGATTTCTTGTTTTTCTAGAGATAAGGAGCATAAGAATTGGTAACCAATGTGAAGAAATTTCGCGGCGAGATTCGTAAACCGAAAGTCAGTGATGTTGAGGGTATAAAGCGTCTTATCGACAACGCAGTAAAAAAAGGTGCTTTATTGCCGCGTACCAGTGCCGAACTTTACGAAAACCTCCGCGATTTTCATGTTTATGTGTTGGACGAGAGCGTATGTGGCTGTTGTGCTCTGCACATTGACACGGGCGATCTGGCTGAAATCAGGTCCCTCGTGGTCTCGGAAGAACTGCAAGGACAAGGCATTGGGGCTGCCCTGATTGAGTCTTGTATACAGGAAGCCCTGTCTTTGGACATTGCGAAAGTCTATGCACTGACCCGCGTCCCGGAATTCTTCGCCAAGCAGGGATTTTACGAGATCGATAAACACACTTTACCCAATAAGGTCTTCCGAGATTGCGTACGATGCCCAATGTTTCCTGATTGTGACGAAACGGCCATGCTCAGAGTGTTGCGGCCAAAAGACGAAAATACACAGGAGTGAATCGCTTTGCTACAGAGTAGGATGGGAGTTCTAGGATTTGGGAATATGGGCAAAGCCCTAGTTTTGGGGCTTTTGCAAAAAGGCACTTTTCCCAAAAACCACATTAAAGTCTATGATCCGGATACAACGAAACAGCAGGAAGCGCAGGCGCTAGGCCTTCAGATCGCACATACCTACGCAGACCTTCTCGACGAATCCGACGTTGTTTTAGTGGCGTGTAAACCTCAGAACATAACTGAAGTGTTAGAAGGCATCCGCCCCGCCTTGAATCATGACTGCCTTATCATTTCCATTGCAGCGGGCATCTCCACAGAGTTTATTCGAAAACATTTGGGCGAGAATGTCCGAGTCATTCGTGTAATGCCTAATACACCTGCATTGGTACTAAGTGGTGCCGCTGGAATCGCCTTGGGACAAGGTTGCGGCGAAGCCGAAGAACAAATCGCCAAAGAAATCTTCAATGCAGTGGGAGTTTGTGAAGTAGTCCCAGAGGAACAAATGGACGTAGTAACAGCATTGAGCGGTAGCGGACCCGCCTATTTCTTTTATATGGTTGAATGCATGACAAAAGCTGCCGTTGCTCATGGACTAAAAGAGGCTCAGGCTACCCGCCTTGCCGCTCAGACTTTATTAGGAGCCGGGTTACTTCTTGATCGGTCGGGGGAATCGGCAGAGCAGTTACGTGCCAGGGTAACTTCGAAAGGTGGAACCACCGAAGCCGCATTAAAATGTTTTATGGAATCCGGCTTCGACCAACTTGTCGCCAAGGCAATAGAAGCGGCTGCTAAACGTTCCAAAGAACTGGGGAAATAACCAAATACAAGAACGGAAACTGGGGTATTGCCAATCATGCGGTTAAACAAACTACTAGCCGAAATTTTCGGACAAGACCAGGTCATCAGCCCGAGCGAATTGTTACACCCCCCGTTTCGTCGTTCGTTCTTCGGTGGCTACAAAAGGTCCGACGTGGACTCCTTATTGAAGCGCGCTGCCGATGCCATCGAGACTCTGATTTCGCATGTGCATGATTTGAAAACGGAAACAGAACGTCAAAAAGAACGACTGGAAGAATACCGTCAAATTGAGATGACTCTTCGAAATGCTCTGGTATCTTCTCAGCAGTTCAGCGAAAATCTTATCGCAGCCGCCAAACGGGAAGCGGAACTGTTGCGGGAGGAAGCCAATCTCCAAAAGAAGCAGATCCTTGCTGAAGCCAGTAAACTGCCTGAACAACTGGCTACCACTTTGGAGACGCTGAATCGGCAGAAACAACGCATGCGCCAGGAAATGCTCGCCCTTCTTGACGCACACCGCCGATTGCTTGACACACTAGTGCCGGAAGAGGTAACCCAGACACCGGCGGCCTTTTTTGAGACCGAGACGACAAGCTCTGAAAGTGAAATGACAAAAACGGTAGAATCTCCCACCCCAAACTCACCTATGGAAATATTGAGTGAGAGTACCTGCAGCGAAAAGGTGGAAACCATGGAGACCAACGAAGGTATTGAACAAACCAGTACATTCGCTACAACAAATACCGACGAACACGACGGAATAGAAACCGAATTGATGACGACACCTCCAGAAAAACAAGAAATGGACGCACAAGAATCACGATGATTGCCTATTTCATTGGCTGTACGCTTAGTTATTTTCTTGCCGCCACCAATGAGACGCCCGAAAGCTTTCTTAAGGAGCTCTCCCTCAAACGGGCTGCCGTTGGGACGTTGTACGCTCAAATGCGTCTGGAAAATACAACGCCGGAACAAAAAACAGAATCTCGCGGCACGGTTTTGTACATTCGCCCCAACCGGTTAGTTTTCAGGATTTTCGACGGGGAAAACGAAGAAGCGAAACAGGTCTTTGTGGTCGACAGCAACAAAGTCTACGAATACGACGCGTCTATAGAACAACTTCAGATTTATGATCTCGGGGAAAACCGTGAAATGCGGGCGATTTTCTCAGCGTTCGAAAGTGACTTAACACAACTTCAAGACTATTACGACATCGAACTCTTTGAGCCTGGAGATGCGGCTGATAGAGCTGTCCAAGGTCTCATGCTTGTTCCTAAAAATTTAATGGAAGACCGGAGTCGGCTTTTTGAACGCGTGCGGGTCTACCTGCGAGATAAGGATTACTTACCGACCCTAATTCATGTTGTGAATGACGCCGACTCGGAAGCCGTTATGTATTTTGACGATCTAAAAGTCGACCCCATCCTTCCAAGACACGCGGACCAAATTACTCTCCCGAAGGGCACGAAAATTATCGAAAATGACGATAAAGTCCGCACGGTCCGTACTGAGGTTGAATACATACCAGAAAGCTTGTTAAAGACTACGAGCGATACTCAACCGGATAAGCTAAGAACCAAATGAAAAGACTCGTTCTCGCCTCGGCATCCCCTCGGCGAAAAGCTTTACTAGCTGCGCTAGGCTTGGTTTTTGATGTTTTGCCCGCAGACATAGAAGAGCAACTCATAGGCAACCCGCAAGACATTGCTATACAAAATGCGCGGGAAAAATGCGAGTTTGCCTGCAAACAGGCAACGGAACCCGCGGTGGTCATCGCGGCGGATACCTTGGTTTTTTTGGATTCACAGATTTTGGGCAAACCCAAAGACCTTTCAGAAGCGAGACGAATGTTATCCTTTTTGTCTGGGAAGACTCACTCCGTTATCACGGGACTAGCCGTGGGTGATTTGGAAAAAAAACAAATCCTTACAGACTATGAGATTACAAAGGTCACTTTTCGAGTGCTATCTCCGAAAGAAATTGACGTCTTTGTCGACGTTGTAAATCCCCTGGATAGAGCCGGTGCCTATACGGTGGACGGGCCAGGCAGTCTTCTCGTAGAACGTTACGAAGGCTGTTTTTACAATGTCTTGGGACTGCCTATAGTTCGATTGGACTGCCTCTTGAAAAAACTTGGCATGAGTCTCTTTGACGAAATGAAAGCTGAAGATGCCAAATTCCTTTGATTCCGCCTAGTTTTTCTTCCGTTTTACGTCAGAAACTTTCTTGTCACGATTCCCATTTGTCGCTGTATGGTAAAATATAAGAGAGAGCGGAAAAAGCCTACGGAGAAGGCTCTAAACCCAAAAGACTTATCTCTTACGAAAAGGTTGTACTGGGCTTGACTAGCAAGGAAAGGCGGTTGCTTCATGTTCGCTTTTCTTTCGGTATGCGCAGACGATGCCGGGGGAATGGAAAGGTCAGTATGTTTTCTCGTTTTGTAGTATCCAGCGTTGCGCTCTTTTACTTGATAGCACCTTACGGATGGTCGTCCCAACCCACATTTTACGTTTCATTAAGTGGAGACAATACCACTGGACTATCTTGGGCACAGGCATTTACAGACATTCAAACCGCAATAGACGCTGCTCATGAGGCGGGAACAGCAGTTGTCAGGGGCAAAGTGCTCATTGACGGAAACGTTTTTGTAGTACCCAATGGCCTTTATATTCGTTCCAACGTGGAAATTGTTGGCAGTGGTCCAGGAGCCACCGTGATCCGAACGGAAGGGACCACCACCTTGGAATGGAATTGCGTTCTGTCCAAGTTGACCATCGAGGGATGGGGGGCCACCACGCTTATCAGCGCTGCCTATGGAAATTCTGGCAGCATCGAGATCAGCCGTTGCATCATTGACGGGGAACAACACAATGATAAGTCCGCCGCTGCCCCCGTCGTGGGGATACTCGCCGTTGGTGGCACCGCTTCGTCCCTCCAGATAAAAGATTGCGGTTTTTCCACCCTCGATATCGGGGTCCTCACGGTAGACTCCGGCGCAACAATTACCCGGTGCGGCTTTAACGATATCATGGGTGACGCCGTTCGTGTAACTACACAATTTCTGAAGGCCAATGATACAAGAGTACCGCTGATGGGAACGGTAGAAGATACTGACCACACGGGACTGAATTGGTATAGAAATGTTTCAGGATACTGCTTAAACAATGAGACGAATGTAGAGGTCAAAGCTGAAGCAAATGATTGGTCCGTATATTCCGATTCAAACGTGGAACAAAAGGTGAACGGTCCGGCTGACGTAGAACCTTTCTTGGGAAAATCTATCGGTCCCGGGTCGGTCGTTATTACGTTAAAAGATAATCAAGGAGATGCCATCCCAGCAAGCAGGAACCCGCGGTGCGTTATTCAAGAGCTCAATATTACTGCAGTACAAGACCCGACCAGCGGAAAATTCGTCATGGCGAGCGTACCACCGGGCACACACATGGTATCGGCATCAGCAAACGGCTACCCCTCCGCCCAGGCTTCCGTAGAGGTGACTTCCTTGAACGTTTCCCCTGTGACAATCACCCTGGGGGCAAGACCTTCCTGTGGCAAAGATGGCCGATTCGTTTACGCGCTATCTTTCCTGTTAATATGGATGTGCCGTAAGCGAAAGTACTAACGTATTCACAAGACAACGCGTTAGTTTCTAGCATAACCTATCTTAATTGTTTTCTTGGAGTTTGCTATGAAGGTCTGGAAAGGTTTTTTTATTTTGTTTTTCTTGCTAGGTTGCACAAAGTTATGCTTTTTGGCATGTAACAAGTCCCCTCAATCCTCTTCGACTGTTCCCAAAACCGAGCGATATGCTTTTGTTTTGTCCAATTTGAAAGTGGAAAATCGCAAAGCTTATGTCACATGTGAGAGAATAGAGAGTGATTGGAAAGCAGAACCCGAACCCATTGGTTTCTTGGTAGTCTATTCTGTCGTTCCCTCCTTTGACTTGAGAGTAATTGGGCGATATGCACAAACAGCGATTGCCAAAGACGACCCGAACACGGGAAAAGAAATCTGGTATTCCACTATGGTGGGATCAGACGACCAAACCTATGTCGGTGCGTGGTGGTATGTTCTCATGAGCGCAACAGAACTTAACGACGCGCAAGAACTCTCCCTACTACTTCCCGAATACGAGAAAAGTGGCAAGATTTTAGGAAATGGGGAAATAAGCGTCGCGCTCGTTCAGGGCAAAATCGGACGGGGAGATTTTATGTTACTTTCCGAACCCCTACGAATAGCTTTTCAAGGCGAGGAGCCTTTGCCTCCATCTCACAACCCCTCGACCGGCACCGAATAAGCCGTCCAGCTATTACCTCCCTAGTAGGCGAAGGGCGTTTTCACCCACCATATTTGCCTGTGCTAACACCCCCACTCCGGCTTGCGTAAGTATTTGATTTCGCGTCTGCTGGACAAAAGCCCGCGCCACATCGAGGTCTCTTATCCTAGACTGGGAGTCTTGCTGATTCACCATAGTGTTTTGGCGGGTTGCAATTCCACGTTCAAACCGATTTATTTGAGCCCCAAGACTAGCTCGGTTTTGATTGACACGCTGTAGCGCCGTATCAAGGGTGTTCAGCGCATTAGCCGCGCCCGCCTGCGTGCTAATATCGAGTCCATTTACACCCAGAGCATTAGTAGTTGAAGCGTTTAGATTCAACTGCATATTCCCTTCGGTACCCAAGGGCACGTTTGTTTGGCTTCCATCCAAAAGTTTAAGACCATTAAATTCAGTATTTTGAGCCGTCTGGTCAATTTGTTGTAAAAGCTGCTGTGCTTCTTGGTTCAACGCTGCCCGGTCGGCATCGGAAAGTGTCCCATTGGCTGCTTGAACAGCCAACTCCCGGACCCTTTGTAAAGCATCCGCTTGAGTTCCCATAGCACCTTCGGCGGTTTGAGCGGCGTTCACTCCATATTGCAAATTATTGACTTCTGTATCTAGTTGCCGTATTTGAGCCTGAAGTCTTTCGGCAATGGCTAGCCCCGCCGCATCATCACGAGCTCGATTAATACGCAACCCCGATGCAAGTCCCTCAAACCCCCTTGTCATCTTGGCCGCATTTTGAGCCAAAAGACGCTGAACATTAAGAGCCGGCAGATTTGTGTTAATTTGCAACCCCATAGTACATACCTCCGTTTACCGGTGGTAAATCATCGCTCACCGTTTAATAGTATACCACGAACGGCAAAATTTTACCAACGCCTATATAACTCGGTTCGGGAAGTCTTCTTGTAGCGACTCTTATATGGCTATTGTACTGAATGCACCGAGCTTCACGCCTGGGAGATAAAGACTTTCGGTTCAGTTCACGGTATAATTATGCGAAACGGTGATATTGCCTGGGTAATTTAAAACGCAGGGGAAGGTTTTTAATGTTTCAACAAAGTAGGAGGCACTACCGACGACCTTCTGAGCGTCCTTTCACCCATGATGAAAAGAACAAAGTAACGGTCCTCTTCGGAGGACTCACTGAGCGACACAATTTTTTATTACGTGCCGCCGGCACATCGTTAGGCTACAAAGTAGATTTCCTCCCAACACCCACAAAACAGGACTATCAGACCGGGCGTGAATACGCCGACAACGGCATGTGCAGCCCGTTGTACTTCACTTTGGGTTCCTTGATAAACCACTTGAGGCGACTTCAAAAAGAGAACGGGTTATCACCAGCGGAAGTTATTGACCAATATGTTTATGTTATTGCAGGTAGTCGCGGACCTTGCCGCTTTGGCATGTATGAAGCGCAGTTCCGACTCGCTTTACGCAACAGTGGTTTCGATGGATTTCGCGTCCTCACGTTCGAGCAAAAGAAATTGAACCAACCATCTCAACACACCGGCCTTGTCTTTAACGGAACGGTCTTTCTGCCGCTTTTTGTCGCCGTCATGCTTGCCGATATTCTGAACGAAATGGCGAATCAATGGAGACCGTATGAAGTCATCGAGGGGCAAACTGATCTCGTACTGGACGAAGTGACCAACCGGATAGCAGGCTTTTTAGAGAAACCTATCACGCCCAACAAGCGGACAAGCTTGATCGCATACGTTTTTTCGCGTTTCTTTCCAGGAGCATCACCCGAAGAAATGCAGAAGGTGATTCACGTATTGATAGGAAGGGAACTTCATCATCTCCTGAGAGAATGTGCCCAGCACTTAAATAACCGCTTGCAAGTGGACTATCTACGCCCCAAACCCATATGCAAAATAACCGGTGAGTTTTGGGCACAAACGACTGAAGGTGATGGTAATTTCCGAATGTTCTCTTACCTTGAATCTCTGGGTGCGGAGGTCCTTGTAGAACCTCTGACGATGTGGTTCCTCTACCTAGCATGCTTAGCCTGGAATCGTGTTTACGACGAGCACGGGCTACCCCCCTGTGGCATTCTTAAACGGATATGTTCTCTTCCTGAGACGTTCATGAAAGCGCTTAGGTTCCGGATTGCTGTTACACTCGTTAACTTCGCATACAATCGATTCAGACGCGCCTTAGGTGGCATCGCCCTTTCTCAACCCGATCAATTTGAACTCCAGCGTTTGGCTGAGAAGTACTACAATCGGAAATGTAAAGGCGGGGAAGGTTACCTTGAAATCGCTAAGACGATATATTATTCACAGAACCGGCTTGCTCACCTCGTCATCAGTCTGAAACCGTTTGGGTGCCTGCCTTCAACACAGTCCGACGGGGCACAAGCCGCCGTTTTGGCGGACTACCCGGATATCCATTTCCTACCTATTGAAACCTCGGGCGAAGGCGATGTGAACGCACATAGTCGCGTCCAAATGGCGTTAACGGACGCCAAAGAGAAAGCCCGACGCGAGTTTCAGGATTGTTTGCAACGTTGGAACCTTTCCCAGGAAGAAATAAGACGCTATTTGGAGACTCATCCAGAATGGCAACAACCTCTGGTGAGAATTCCAAAGTACCAAAAAATCACTGGGAAGGGCGCTCGTTTCGTTACCTTTGTTGCAGAAAAAATGCGCAATGACCTTTCTTATCGTTTGGCCACAATAAGAAACAAGGCAGAATGCACAGAATAAGAACCATGTTCCCGATATTTAAGAAGCCTTCGACAATAGAACATGACAAACGGCAACCAAAAGTATCTCCCCATAGTCCCGCAGCTTCAAACTGTGTTTCCCCTTTTCTCTTAATAGGTCTGGATATCGGCAGCACTACCGCCAAAATCGTTGTGCGTAACTCTGAGAACGACGCGGTCCTGTGGCAACATTACCGCCGACATGATGCACGACTGGCTGAAACCTGTCTGGAGTTTTTGGAAGAAGTCGCCTCACTTGTACCTAAGGCATACCCATGCAGAGTTTTCTTGACTGGTTCCGGCGGTTCAACACTTTCCCACTTGATAGGCGGCTATTACGTTCACGAGGTTAATGCGGTCAGTCTGGCGGTTGAAAGATTGTACCCCGACACTCGTAGCGTTATCGAACTTGGGGGACAAGACGCGAAAGTCATTATCTTCAGAAATGACCCTGTAACGAAGGCGCCTAGAAAATTCGCGACCATGAACGACAAATGTGCGAGTGGAACGGGCGCCATCATTGACAAAATTGCTGCAAAACTGGGTATCTCCAGCGAGCAGTTATCTCAAATGCGTTATGAAAACGTCCGCATTCATCCCATCGCAGGGAAGTGCGGTGTATTTGCTGAGACAGACATAAATAGTCTTCAAAAACAAGGGGTACCCGCCGAAGAACTGGTCGCTTCACTATTTGAGTCTATTGTCCAACAAAATCTTTCTGTCCTCACGCGTGGAAACACTCTGCTGCCCAAGGTACTTTTGCTGGGCGGCCCGAACTTTTTTCTAAAAGGTCTTCAAGAGTGCTGGCGTAGACGACTTTGGCAAATTTGGGAAGACCGCGACGTCACGCTGCATGAGAGCTTCTCCCCTGAAGAACTTATCTTGGTCCCGGAGAATGCCCATTATTTTGGGGCGTTGGGCGCGATTATATTCGGTCAAAGAGAAATGCTAGATAACCCGTTGGTTGGACTTTACGCCGGCACAAACGGACTTCGCAGGTTCATTGACAGGAACCGAACGAAACGACATCTCAGAACAGAATCCCGAGCTTTGGTCCGGAGTGAGGAGGAACTAGCCGCATTCAAAACGAAGTATTGGAAAGCAGCGTGGACTCCGCCGGTTTTGCCGAAGGGGACAACAGTGGAAGCTTTTCTGGGTATCGACGCAGGCTCTACAAGTACCAAAGCAGTGCTCATCGGCCGCGACGGACAATTGCTGGCAAAGGCGTACCATCTTTCCAGCGGCAATCCCTTAGAGGACATTCGGACGGTTCTTCGCATGTTAGAACATCGGATTGTCGACCAGGGAACCAATCTCAGAGTTTTAGGGGTTGGAACTACCGGTTATGCCAAGGATATTCTTCGGGAAGCCATCGGAGCCGATATCGCATTGGTGGAGACCATCGCCCACGCCAAAGGTGCTTTGCAGTATTACCCGAATGCAGATGTGATCTGCGATGTCGGGGGGCAAGATATCAAGATTCTTTTCCTCAAGCATGGCGTGGTGAAAGATTTCAGACTGAACACCCAATGTTCTGCCGGCAATGGCTACTATTTACAAGCCACGGCGCAGTCGTTGGGAATAAAGGTAAGTGAGTACGCCGATGTGGCGTTCACAGCAGCAAATATGCCGTCTTTCAGTTACGGCTGTGCTGTTTTCTTGCAGTCGGATATTGTCGATTTTCAGCGGCAAGGGTGGCAGCCCAATGAAATCCTGGCTGGACTAGCTGCAGTTTTACCCAAGAACATTTGGTTGTATGTTTGCCAGATACCCAATCTTGTTCAGTTGGGACAAGTTTTCGTTCTTCAGGGGGGCACGCAACGTAATTTAGCGGCGGTTAAGGCACAGGTAGACTTCATCTGGGAACGCTTTAGGGGAACCGGTATTGAACCGAACATTATCGTGCATGAACATTGCGGAGAAAGTGGCGCGTTAGGATGCGCGTTCGAAGTGCAACGTATGTATGAAGAAAAGCCGTTTATGACTTCCTTCATTGGTCTTGAAGCGGCGCAAAAACTGCAATACGTAACTTCTAGAGGCGAAGAAACCCGCTGCCGATTCTGCGCCAATCAATGCATGAGAACCTTCATCGACGTCACTCTACCGGCAACCCAAAAGACCCAAGATTTGATCCCACACGAACACAAACCTTTGGAGCATGGTAATGTGCGCCGCATTATCATTGCGAATTGCGAGAAAGGAACCGTAGAAGACGTTCAAACCATGCGGTGTGTCCAGGAGAAAATAGAAAACATAAAAAAGGCTACGCTCAATTTGGCGGATTACGCCGCTATCAAGGCATTTCAACCCGTTAAAACAGCACCTCTGAACAAATCCCAGAATCGCTCTTCCGTCTCAAGGATCCTCTCTATCGCCTTCAAGAACCTTCGTCGCAAGAGAATGGAACGCCGAAAGTCTATAACCATAGGTATCCCTCGTGTGCTTAATATGTACGGGTTGGCGCCTTTTTTCATGGGTCTTTTTCAGAGTCTGGGAGTACCAGAGGAAAATATCGTTTGGTCTGATCCAACCAGCGATGCCCTGTATAGAGAAGGCTTAAATCGGGGAAGTATCGATCCATGTTTTCCTAGCAAACTTTGTATCGCTCATATACATAACCTGCTACGCGTCAAGCACCCTGAATATCAGTTGACTCATATCTTTTTCCCTATGATAGAAACCGTTCCTTCTTTTCTTGTTAACACTCAAGATTCTTTCGCATGCCCGACCTCAACGGCTACGCCGGAGGCCGTGCACGCGGCGTTTATTAAAGAAGGCGATCTATTTCAATCAAGAGGTATTGTTTTTAAAAAGACGTTCTTAAGTATAGCCAAACCGGGTTTATGTGCCCGACAGTTTGCAGAGGACTGGAACAAGGAGATTACAATTACGAGAGAAGAGGCGTACGACGCCGTGCTCGCGGGACTTCAAGCTCTCCAAGACTTCCAAACGGAACTTCGAGAACTGGGCAAAAGAATTATTAAGGATTTGGCGGAAAGAAAAAAATTGGGTATCGCGCTCCTGGCCAGACCGTACCACAATGACCCCGGTATCAACCACGGCATTCCGGAGGCTTTCCAAAAGTTGGGCTATCCTATTCTCACGCTGGACAGTCTCCCGATTGATCAAGAGACCCTAGATTCTGTTTTTGCCGAGGACATTCAGTGCGGAACCCTATCTCATCCCCTATCTATTGAGGACGTGTGGAAAAATAGTTTCTCGGAAAACTCGTCTCGAAAGATATGGGCCGCAAAGTTTGTAGCCCGCCACCCCAACTTGATCCCTTTGGAGCTGTCCAATTTCAAATGCGGACACGACGCCCCTATTTCTAGTGTAGTACGTGAAATAATTGAATCTGCCGGGAAGCCATTCTTTTATTTCAAAGATATCGATGAAAATAAACCCACTGGCTCGCTAAAAATTCGCATCGAAACTATTTTCTATTTTCTGAAATCGATGGAAAACCGTATGGCAATAAATGCCGAACCCGTGGAAGAGGCGCAATCCCCACCGCACGAGGCGGCAGCGGCGCAGAAAACAACTTTTTCAGGCGAGGAACAACTGCCCACCACAGTGTCGGTCTAGTAAGATACAACCGAATCCAATGTCTGTACCGCCGTAAGAAGAGAAAAATCCGTTAGGGAGTACGTTCGGCAATCTTCCGGCTTGCGCACCACGACAAGACCCGTATTCATACTACGAGGCAGTGGCTGTCCCAAGAAAGAAGCTACCGCCTGCACTGAGCGGGGATGTACCAAAAACAAATTGATTCCCAGAGAGTCACTGGCATCGAACACCTTTCCTACTTCCGACTCATGCATTTCAAACGGTATAACCACGGCGTTCTCAGCATTTGACCGCAAGAAATGGTTCGCTTCTGCTATCTCCTTGATTTCGATGACTTCTTCGGGGAGAAGATAGGATAAGACTGTCGTTTCTGCGTCGACGAGGTGTGCCAAATACGTTTCCCGCATAGCACTTGCGGAAAGCTGCCCAGGCGCGGTGCCTTTGTCTGGACTGTTCTGACTAACAAACGTAAGATAGGCACCATATCGGGTTGCTAAAACTCGGCTGGGCAAACCTTTTCTACCCATTGCCAAAGAAATCACGTGCCTGTTTGTCCTCTTCAAGACTTCCAGGGCATGTAGGGCATCGAGACTCGACTTAGCCATCCCCACAACTTTGGCGATATCCGGCATCATCACTTTGATCGATTCCAACACCTCAAACAGGTTTGGCATTTTCCCAAAATCATGCCGCGATACGATGAATTTGGTCTCCGTCACGCGAGATTTGCCAAACTCTGGAAAAGAATCCGCTTCACAATCTACGTATTCCGCGCCTAATTCGATCGCCTCGCGTAATGTCTTAAGCCGAAGTCTTTCCTCGCCAGAAAATCGTCCCCCTTCTCGAGTGGGACGGTTTGTAACAATAAGGGGTAGCGGTTTGCTCTTCATAATCTCGCGAAGGTCGCACTCGTGCATCAAGTCGACTCTCAATTCCGCAACATCCACAAGCGACACGTGTCGTTCCATCGCGAGAAGGGCCTCCCGCGTACTTTCTGCCGCAATGGCAAGGGCGATCAATGTCCTTTTCACGAACTTATTCCTTCCGAGATACACCACCAGCGTGCCTGAACCTACTCTAAGGATTATACACAGGTCGCTTGTGGAGAAGAATGTTTGTCATTAAGGTAACAGGGAGAGTAAAGTAACAGAGTGGTGCGCTCAATCTACAAAGAAGGGGAAACGCGTATGAGAACAAATCACAAAGAAGTCTATCCTGGATTAAGCCGACGACAGTTCGTTATGACTGTAGGACGCTTTGCGACAGGACTGGGTTTGGTCTCGGTTTCAGGTAAGAGTTGGGCGCAATCAAAGCCCGAACCGCCAAGTGAACGTGTTGCCTTGGGCTTTATCGGCATGGGCAAACAGATGCGTTCACACTTGCGCGCCATGCTGGGCCGACCCGACGTTCAAGTCGTGGCTTTATGTGACGTCGAGCGAATTCGGCTTGAAAAAGCCCAGCAGCAAGTCAACGATTTCTATGCGGAACGTAGCGATAGAGGCACGTACAAAGGCTGCGATACATACCATGATTTCCGGGAACTACTTGCGCGAGCCGATATAGACGCCGTACTGATTGCCACTCCAGACCACTGGCATGCCATACCGGCAATTGAAGCTATGAAGCACGGCAAAGATGTGTACTGCGAAAAGCCTCTTACACTCACAATTAACGAGGGGAAAGCCATGGTGGCCACGGCAAGAAATTATGGCCGTGTCTTCCAAACGGGCAGTCAGCAACGGTCCGAAGCGGGCTTTCGAATTGCGTGTGAATTGGTCCGCAACGGCAGAATCGGGAAAGTACACACGGTTCATGTCAATGTCGGAGGCCCTCCCATTGAGTGCAACCTGCCTGCAGAACCAGTTCCAGAAGGACTGGACTGGGATTTCTGGCTCGGGCCGGCTCCCTGGCGCCCGTATAATTCAGACATCGCCCCAGGGCTCGACTATCCCGGTTGGCCGAATTTTAGAGCGTATAGGGATTATTCAGGCGGTTCCATGACCGACTGGGGTGCTCACCATTTTGACATTGCGCAGTGGGGTCTTGGCATGGATGAATCGGGACCCGTGGAAATTTATCCCCCAGACGGCAAGGAATTTCAAAGGTTGACCTACAAGTATGCTAATGGCGTTGTTATGTATCATGGCGGGGGGGCAGCCAAAGCCGGCGTAGAGTTCATCGGCACAGAAGGAAGAGTGATGGTCAATCGTGGCTACTTGGAAACGGATCCTCCTGAACTTCTGCACGAGCCCATTACACCCAACGAGATTCATCTTTACGAAAGTCCCGGACATCATGAGGATTGGCTGAATTGCATCAAAACAAGGAGTCGGCCGATTTGCGACGTAGCCATTGGGTATCGGTCAGTTACTGTCTGCCATCTGGGAAATATCGCCTATTGGTTAAAACGCCCTCTTCGCTGGGACCCGGTCAAAGAAGATTTTGTGGACGACCCGGAAGCTTCGAGACTGATGCAACGTGCGATGCGTAGTCCTTGGACGTTAAGTTAATCAACGAAATGGAGCAAAGGACATGAGTAGGAAAAATTCCCTCGTAAATACCAAAAAGGACGTCGCCGATTTTTTTGCGACAATCGGGACTATTCTTTTTATCACGAGTATCTCGATGACGCCCAGTTCGGCAGATAGCCCAGCAACAGGACAACTCTTGGCGGAACTACCCTCGCTGGAGGTTTTGTTGCCCGAACTAAAGACGTACGAGTATGGAGAAAAGAACGACATCCTGGAAGCCATTTCTCAACACGTTCTGGCAGCACAGTCTGACCCAACACGACGACAAACCGTGGCAAAACAGTTGGCGGAATTCTTGGCGACTGATTGCAGCATGGCAGCGAAACAATTCCTAGCCAAACAACTGTATCTCATCGCAAAAGAAGAGACGTTGCCCGTTCTCCAGAGACTACTAATCGAGCCGGAAACGGCTGATATCGCGCGATATGTTTTGGAAAGAATGCCCAGCAAGGGTGCGGGCGAAGTCTTGTTGCGCAGTTTGAGTCAAACCAAAGGCAAAGAACGCGTTGGAATTATCAACTCTCTCGGTGAACGGCGAGAGGTTGCAGCTGTGGGCACGTTAATCGGATTGCTTTCTGAAAGAGATCCGGAAACGACCACTGCCACCATAATGGCATTAGGCAAGATAGGGACTTTGGAAGCGGCAAACGCCCTTTTGCGTAAGAAAATAGCTGTTGCCCCCGCATTGCGCCATGTCTTAAACGATTCCCTTCTCCAATGTGCTGAAAGACTTCTTGCGCAGGGAAAGACACAACAGGCTTTGCAAATCTTCAGCCTTTTGTTTGAACCTTCTGAACCGGCCGCAACTCGCGCAGCTGCATTGTTGGGTATCGTAAAGATCCAAGGACGCGGTGCTTTTCCCATCGTTATATCAGGGCTAAACAGCATTGACCAAGAGGTATGTACAGCCGCGGCGCAGGCATTGCGAGAAATACCCGAGACACCCGAAGAATTACCGGGACACCTAGCCTCCTTGCATGACCGCGCTCTCATACTTGCGCTGAATGCGCTAGAAGACAACGGCAACCCCGCCGTTGTTTCCAACATATTGCCCTATTTGAAATCACCCGAACCGGCCGTGCAACAAGCAGCCTTCGGAATTGCCGCACGGTGGGGGGATAAGTCTGTGGTACCGCATTTGCTAACTATTGCTGCACACGGACAGGAGCCGCTCCAAAAACACTTCCGGAAAGCCATTGACCGGATGAAAGGAGAGGACATTGATGAAACGATAGCTCGGACACTCAATGATTCTGACCCAACTCTTCGGTGTGAGGCGGCTTCCGCTCTTGCACGAAGGTTCGCCCACTCTCATACAGATGCTCTCCTGAGACTCGCCCAGGATCCTGAACCCAAAGTTCGCGCAGAGGTTTTTCGTGCCGTTTCTGTCTTAGGGGGACCTGAACACCTTTCCGCGGTTCTCGCCCAGCTTCTCCAGGAAACGGAAGACTCTGTGCGGGCGACACTTGTAGACGCATCCGTTTCCTTGGCTAAGAAATGCCCTGGAGCATCAGGCACACAAGTTGTTCTCAATGTTCTTAAAGAAACAAAGAATAAACCTGATGCCAGAATTGCCGTTTTGACGATTTTGGGCGAACTTGGAAACGATACGGCGCTTTCCGCCTTGCGTGCGTGTTACCGTGAGCGTGATCCCCGAGTCAAAGAAGCGGCACTCAGAGCGCTTGCTGGGTGGCCGTCCCCGACGGTCCTTTCTGACCTGGACTATCTTTCCAGAACAGCCCCAACTCCCGCTTTAAGGACGGTTGCTTTGCGGGGATATATTCGTTTGCTGGGAACTCCTTCGGAATCCAAACCGGCAAAGACAGTACACCGTTACGCCAAAGCTTTTAAACGTGCCACTGGAGTTGATGAAAAAAGGGCGGTAATTGCAGGACTTGGGAACTTGGCAGACCCGGAGTCCCTTCGCCTCCTCAAAAAATATAAAAAGGAAAAAGAATTGGACAAGGATGTAGAAGAGGCTATCCGACGAGTTGAGATGGCGCTTACACATCTTTCGGCTTCAGTCAATGCCGAAAAGTCTCAACTCGCCATGGATGGAAACTTATCAACTTTTTGGACAACAAGCTCCAACCAGGTTCCTCGGCAATGGATTACTATTGATTTTGGGAGAGACGTCACGTTAAGAGGGCTGACCCTACACGCAGACGACGACGGAAAGTATTTCCCGCGCGCCTATGAAGTCGTCATTTTTCGCAGCGCGCGCGACAAGGGTAAAACTGTAGCGAAAGGTGAAGCCACCGGAAGCACCGTGGAAATTACGTTCGAACCGGTCTCTTGTCGAGTCGTTAAGATTATTCAGACCGGTACAGCAGACTGTGAGTGGGTTGTCTCAGAAATCGAAGCCCACACCGAACAAAAATAGTGGCGAGCTATCCGATTATTGGCAGAGGTTCTCCCCCACTTGCAGACGGTCCCACAGCATAGGCCATGTCAAGTAGGGCCAGCTGCAAGAAGCGGCATGGTGAACGACAATCGCTCCATCGCCCATTCTAATTTTCAGATTAGGCTTGACTGTCAAAATCGTCCCGGGATCCCTTGAAGAACGCGTGGGTTCGGCTCGGCACTTCATGAGAAGGATTTTCCTACCACGCCATAGAAAACGGACAGGAGAAAACGGATAACACGCCCGGACTTTCCGTTCTAGATCATAAGCGCTTCCCTCCCACCGGACGAAAAGCTCCTCTTCGTTGAGGTTTTTGTCGTAAGTAGCGAGCTTCTCATCCTGAGGGATAGGACGCACTTGTCCCTTTTCAATGCGGTCACACAACCCAGCTACATGGTCGGCGGCAAGCGCCGACGCCTTTTCAAGAAGCGAAGCGGCTGTGTCCTCAGAAGTTATCGCGAAGGGATATTGTTCCAGGAGATCCCCCGCGTCGATACGCTCCGTCATCATATGAAAAGTGACGCCCGTTTGGGTTTCGCCGCAAAGTATTGCCGCTCGATAGGGATTTGGTCCCCGATGTTTCGGTAAGAGGGAAGCATGACAATTTACGCAGCCCAGAGGCGGCAACTGCAAGAGAGCTTTTTTGAATATGATGCCAAACCCTCCCACCAGAATCATGTCCGGCTTGCGAGCAGCAAGAGGTTGAAGTTCCCTCTCTTCCATAGAATCCACATAAACCAAAGGAATGCGGTTCTTTTTGGCGATCTCCCGGACATCCGTATAACTGGCGAAAATAAAGTTGAAATTTGCTAACCTATTGAAAATCATCCGCCTTTTGGTTCGACCATTTTGAATAACCGCGACAATTTCATGGGAAGAATCCAAAAGGGCATTCAACAGACTGGTCGCAAGAGTTCCACTACCTGCAAGAGCAATACGCAATCTCTCAAGACTCCATGACCTCGCGATGCCATGCGAAAAAGAGAAGCAACGCCCAGAACTGTCGCCTGCGAACCACATTATGAGAAGCGCTGCGGATGATATGCTGCACTTGATTCCAACGAAACATGCCCGTACTGTCTACTCGTTCCGGAGTAATGATCTTTTCAGCAATGGAATCAATGAGAGCCGCAGAGCGTCCTCCTTGCGGGATCCGAAAACTACGCTGAGCACGCAATCGAATTGACGGAGGTAGAAGACCTTTCATCGCTGCCCGCAACAATGGTTTGCTACGCATCCCAAACTTGATAGACGGGGACACCGTCAGAACAAAATCGACAAAGTCATCTTCCAAGTATGGAAATTCTAGGCCTAGTCCGTGTGCCTCGGACAAACGGACGGAAGGGGCCACTAATAGATTGGGCAACAGAAATCGTATGTTCAACGCCAGCACATTCCGAGTCAAATCGGTATCTTCAAAACAACCCTGAATAGCCGCATGAGCCCAATCCTTGTCTTCCGTAGCAACCCGCATGACGTCTGTATACAGTTCTTTTCGCTCTGTGTAATCGAATATCGAAGCGACAGCTAAATAAGCTTGAGAGTTATCTCGAATTGCCGCCAAATATCTGCCTCCCCTGCGCAAAAAAGCATTGGGCGGCAAGGACGGCAGCAGTTCCTGCATTTTCACAGTAGGAACCAGATCACGAGCAGCTCGCGCTTTTTGTAAATAGCGAAAACGCGGAAACCCTCCCAATAATTCGTCAGCACCTTGTCCAGATATCGCGAGGCGACCGAAGTCTTTCACACGGTCGAAGATCAGTGCATAAGGCAGAATAGAGGCATCTGCTACGGGCTCCTGAAGTGCGCAGACCACGCGGAAAAAGAACTCTTCCGTAAGCCGCCGGGCGGGAACGTTGTTGAGGGGAAGACCAAGCCAGCGGGCGGACTCGCGAGCGGTCCGTGACTCGTCCTGCCATCCACGCTCCAAGGTAACAAATAGAGGCAAAAGACCCGGCTTCAAGACGGCGAGAGAGGCACAGTCAATTCCTGCAGACCAAAGAAGGTTTTTTGCCTCACAGAACTGTAAAGCATTTTCCAAAAACATTCTGATGGTCGCGGCAGCGTATTCTTTCTCGTAAGTCTTTATCTCAAACAAAAAATCCGCGAACACCTCCTCACGGGTCACCATACCTTCCGTTACGAACACGCGTGAGCCAGGCAAAACTTTTCGAATACCTTGCAGAATCGTGGCTGCCCCGGGTACACATCCCAACGCCAAAAAAGAGTCCACCGAAGTGAGGTCAAGACGTCGCTGGATGACTCCGCTTGCGAGTAGTCCCTTCAAAGAAGAGGCAAACAAGACATACCCATGCCCCTGATAATAATAGAGCGGCCTTCTGCCAATGCGGTCCCGCAAAAGCACCCACTGTCTCCCGTCTGCGGAACCTAACGCACCTGCGAAGGCGCCACGCCAAGACCTCACGGCACCTCCCGAAGCGGAGTCAAAGTCCACGGACGCAGCCGACGCCTTTACCGCGCCCTTCGACAATCGAGGAAAACCATCAAATACCGACAAGGCGTGACACTGGTCGGACGATCCAATACAGTAGGTACTCCCTTCACATATTGCTAGATCTTTCACATCGGGCGCCGATTCGCGAAGGATTCTACGCACAATTTCCTTGTCGCTCTTGCCTAAGATTCCACAAATGAAGGCCATTAGAAATTCCTCTTTGTATCTATAAGCAATGTGACTGGTCCATCGTTGACCAAACTGACCCGCATGTGCGCACCAAACTCACCGGTTTCTACCGCCAGTCCGCGCTCTCGCAGCCCAGCGACTACACGCTGATACAGGGCATTGGCTAATTCGGGACGCGCAGCTGTCGTAAATGAAGGGCGTTTGCCTTTGCGACAGTCTCCCAACAAGGTGAATTGAGAAACCACCATGATGCTTCCCCCCACTTCCATGACAGAACGATTGAATTTTCCATTTTCATCAGGAAAACACCGTAATCCTGAGACTTTGTCGACCATCAAGCTGACATCCGTGTCAGCGTCTCCTTCTTCTACTCCAAGTAAAACAAGTAGACCCTTTCCGATTCGCCCGGTCGCGCGACCATTCACAGTCACGCATGCCTCGGCTACTCGTTGAACAACCGCTCTCATTTGACAGCATCCTTTACCAAAAACACAGGGCAGTCTACCAACAACGTCCAAAAGGCGTCAATGTGAGTAAAGATCCTTAACTCCACGCAACCCGGGTTTGAACTTGTCGAAAAGTCAGAACGTGATAACAAATTGAAGCCATTACATCTGTCTTGTTAGTCTCATAATATAGGAAACATCGGGAGATAGACCATGCCAAAGATTAATCCTCAAATTTTTCGAGAGTATGACATTCGAGGGATCGTAGGTACCGACCTCAACGAAGAAGTATTTGAACGTCTGGGTAAAGCGGTCGCAGCCTATCTGAAAGGCAAAAAGAAATACAATTCTATATGTGTCGGGCGAGACGGTAGGCTGTCGTCAAAATCATTGTCCCAATCCCTAATTGATGGGTTGACTCAATGTGGTGTCAATGTGATCGACATCGGTCAAGTTCCCACCCCCGTGCTCTACTTCGGGTTATTTACATTGAAAGTAGACGGGGGTGTCATGATCACAGCGAGTCATAATCCCAAAGAATACAATGGGATGAAGGTCGCGGTAGGTACTTCTACAATTTACGGCCAAGAGATTCAGAAACTAGGAGCAATCGCGAACCAAGATTGTTTCCCCGTCGCCCGCGGACCAGTAACGATAACGCGTATGGACATTGTGCCAAAGTATATTGCTCGCATTGCACGAACTATCCGGTTAAAAAGGAAGCTACGAGTTGTTGTGGACGCGGGCAACGGCGTGGGCGGAGTTGTTGCCGTGCCGCTTTACGAAAAACTTGGGTGTGAAGTGATTCCGTTATTCTGTGAGGTGGATGGTACATTTCCGAATCATCACCCTGACCCCACCGTCCCAGACAATCTACGGACGCTTTCTCACACCGTGAAACATTCTAAAGCGGATTTGGGAATTGCATTTGACGGAGACGTCGACCGCATTGGAGTCGTTGATGAGCAGGGTAACGTGATTTTTGGTGACAGACTGCTGATCCTGTTTGCGCGCGCCGTGCTTCAAAAGAAACCTGGGGCGACTATCATTTCTGAAGTCAAAGGTTCCCGCACCCTGTATGAAGACATTGCCAAACACGGCGGAAAACCAGTCATGTGGAAAACAGGTCATTCCTTGATTAAAGCCGCCATGAAACAGTTTAAAGCCGAATTAGCTGGAGAAATGAGCGGACATATGTTTTTTAAGCATCGTTGGTATGGCTTCGATGATGCTATCTATTCAGGTGCGCGACTTTTGGAATTGCTTTCTGAAAGCAAAAGGCCGCTCAGCAAACACCTGGTGGATGTCCCTAAAATGTACTCGACCCCGGAGATTCGGATCGCCACAGAAGAAACGAAAAAATTTGACATCGTGGAAAAAGCGAAGAAATATTTCCGTGATGAGTTAAGACTGAATGTGAACGACATTGATGGAGTGCGAGTGGAATTTCCCGATGGATGGGGTTTGGTAAGGGCGTCAAATACGTCCCCTGTCTTGGTGATGCGCTGCGAAGCAGCCAGCCCTGAACGCTTGCAAGAGATTCGCTCGTTGCTTGAAAACAAAGTCAACGAACTGAACGGCAACATGTAAACAAAACTCATCCTGGGCTTTTGGGACCCTAATAAGGACACCCTTATCCCCCACCCTATGGCTTCGCGCGGCAGTGACGCGTCGGGCTCTTTTGCGCGCAACATGAACCTTTTTTGCGTTATAAAAAAGGGCGCAACTCGTGGAGTTGCGCCCTCTGCGCTTTGGTCAACCGCTAAATCAGTTGAAGAAGCCTGCTACCACAGCAAAGGTCTTGGTTGCTGGGAACTTGCCGGGGAAGCGCTGGAACTCTACGTGACCGTCCATATAGAGCACATTGCTGCCGCCCGGAATGTGGTTGAACAACGCCACACCCGTCGGGTCAGTCGGATCAGAGTTGGCGCCCACCGTATCCCACATGATCGGAATCACGCTCTGGGCTTTTGCGCTACCGGCGGTATTATTAATGTCCGTAATCAAGAAGCGCTCAATACCTTCCTTGAGCCGAAGCAGCTTGTTCCCACCATTGTTGCCCGCAGTGTTGAAGGGCGCTGCGAATGTCAAGTCATTGTAAGTAATGATGTCATCCGCATTGTTGTCATTATCCATAAAAGGATAAACAGTGACCAACCAACCAGCTGGGAAGGCGCCAAGGTACCCGACGGGAAGCCCATACCGAGCAACCCCATGTCAAACATTGGACTTGTATCTTCCACGCGGTCAAACACCCACCCCAAATAGAGGTAGGACTCATCACCCTGGGTGATAGCGCCAAGCCACGGACAACGGTTCGTTGAGGTCGTGCGCTGCTGAACAATCATTAAATCCGCATCCCGGTTACCCTCCGCACCCGGGTCAGACGGACACACAAGGACGCCTGGGTCGGTCAGGTATTCGGGGTAAACCGCTTGGATGTTGAAGATAAAATCGGCATCATCCAGCGAGTTTGTGCACCCAACCGTGTCGTTCTCGATGGTAGCGTCATCACCCCAGGGCTCATCTCCATGCATCGGCGGGAACATATCCTTATTCTCGCCAGAATACATCTTGAAAATGACACCCATTTGTTTCAGGTTGTTCTGGCAGCTGGCACGGCGTGCCGCTTCACGAGCCCGTGCAAGCGCGGGAAGCAATATCGCGGCTAGAATCGCAATGATTGCGATAACAACCAACAACTCAATCAGCGTAAACCCTTTCTTTCTCATTTTTCGTCATCCTCCTCTTTGCATTTTGAAATTTACAGATTCATCACCAAAACACACACTGTCAAGGAACTTGATTTCAAAACTTTTGCCACCTGGTTGCCCTTAACCACCTCCCCTCTTGTCAACCAACCCGCCATTGAAAACATAATACAGCGCGTCTTTGGCGAATTACTCTACTTTCGTTAAGCAACCCTGTAACCGACCATGGAGCCAATTCTTATCACATCTTATTTATATAACAAAACCTCTAAAATTGCAAGAAAAATTTTGCATTCCGTCCCGCAAACCTATCCGAATTTTACCCCGTACACTTGGGATTGGTTTTTGTTCCAGGAAGGTGTATGATACTGGAAATTTTTCACTCGCGAGTGTACGAGCCGCTAGATAAGGAGCGAAAGCTCTACACCTGCAAAACTACAGCGGAGAAAAATCATGTTTTATCGACAAATTGTTTTTGGTTTGAGCATATTAGCCATGCTACTGACTGGACATTCCTGGGGCGAAGAACAAGCAGCACAGGTGCCTACGACGAATGCGTCAGCTACGGAGGCAATTGTCGCCCGCGTAGGCGACGAGGTGATCACACAAAAAGAGTTTGAAGACACATTGAAAGCATTGGGCCACATGCCCGACCAACCAGGTGGGGATGCGGCGTTCAAAGACCAAATTCTTGACCAGATGGTAAAAACTGAAATCCTATATGTACTGGCAAAACAGGCCAAGATAACGGTATCGGATGAGGAAGTTCAAAAGGAAATTGAGAACGCCACTCAGCATGCCCCCTCGCCGGATGCCTTTGAGAAATACCTTCAAAGTCGCGGTATAACGAAAGAACAATTTGCGGAAACCGTAAAGAAAAAAATGATAACTCAGAGGTTTGTTGAGGAAAAAACGAAGGATATCGACGTTACTGAAGAAGAAATCACTGCGGAGTTCAATCGTGCCAAAGAAGCTGGCCAATTGGATGTTGCCGACGTTTCCCACATTCTTGCACAAGTGCGAGACGCCACACCAGAAGCTGATGCAAACGCAAAGAAAAAAATTGAAGCAGCGCGGGAGCGCATTACAAAAGGTGAAGATTTTGCTGCCGTAGCAAAGGAGGTCTCTGAGGATCCCGGTTCGGCTCAAAATGGTGGCGAGTATACGAAAGTAGGGCGCGGCGTGATGGTGCCCGAATTCGACCGCTTGCTCTTTGAATTGCCGATTGGTGAAGTATCTCAACCTTTCCGTACACAGTTTGGTTGGCACATCATGAAAGTCTCCAACCGTGGCACGCTAACCCTGGAAGAGATTCATGATAAAGCCAAAGAGGTACTTCTGCGTAAGAAAAAGATTGAGCAGTTAGAAGAACTGATAGACAAATCGAAGGATACGGTACCGGTAGAGATCTTGCTTAAATCAGAAGAGGCCCCGGCAGGCGTCCCGAGTCCGCAGGAGCCCGGCTCAGAGCCTGCTAAAACAAACGATGCTTCTATTTAGTTTCAAACAGTATCACATTTAACAAGCATATCGATGCTTTTTCCATGTGGTGGAGGTAAGCAAAAATGACGCCAGCACAAACGGGCAGTCACGGTCATGCTATAGACGTTTTAATTATCGGTGGCGGCATGATTACTCACGATTTGCTGTTACCCTGCATCTACCACTTGCAACGACAGGGTGTTGTTAATGCTATTGACATTTGTGCATTGAATTCCTCCCCTCTAAAAGCGTTGCGCGACAGCAAGATGATTCAACAGGCATTCCCAGGTCAAAGTTTCACGCCCCATCCTGGGTTTGACACGCCGGAATCAGAAAACCATCCAGACCTATATTTGGAATGCTTGAAGACGATGAAACCGCGTCAAGCAGTCGTGGTGGCTATGCCGGATCCTCTACACTATCCCGTGGTCAAAGCGGCTTTGGAACACTATCAACATGTGCTTTGCGTAAAACCTCTGGTCCTTAAGTATGACCACGCCGTGGAAATCGAGGCTATCGCTCGAGAAAAGGGACTTTTTGTCGGCGTGGAATACCACAAACGTTTTGATCGTCGTGCTTTGTTAGCGAAACGGCATTATGCCGAAGGACATTTTGGGGAATTCATCATCGGTGAAGCGAAGATGATCGAACCGTATTATTATCGTCTGTCGAATTTTCAGAACTGGTTTACGTGTGAGAACACAGATCCCTTTGTCTATGTCGGATGCCATTACGTCGACTTGGTATGTTTCATCACCGGATTGCGTCCAGTGGCTGTGAGCGTTAATGGGATCAAAGGTACCTTCCCGAACGGTAAAGTGGGTTATTTCTGGGCAAACGGGAGGGTAATCTTTGAAAACGGGGCAATTCTATCAGTGACAGACGGCTTGGGCTATCCGGATGACGGTGCTGGCAGCAATGAACAATGCCTCGAGATGTTCTGCGAAGGGAATGGAAAGACGGGATTGATAAAACATGACGACCAGTTCCGTGGCGTCACGCATTCCTATCTTGAAGGCATTGGTTGTGCCGGCTCGATTCACAACTTTGTCAGTCCTGACTTTTTCCAGTTGGTGCCATGGCACGGTCCCGGTTATGAACCTATCGGGTACGGATATGACTCTGTTGCGAACATTATTGGAAGAATCCATGCAATCGAAAACGCTGTTGCCAAACTCCCCGAGGCGGATGCCCTAGAAATGCGCCGCCGCATGATCCGAGAGATCGATGAGAAAGGAATCATTGCAACGCCGGCGAATTCCAATGTGAATGAGTTAGTGACAGAAGCTGCTCGGATGTCGATACTTCGCGACGGGGACATGGTGAATATCGTATACGATAGTCACCCGCACGTCGAACCTCGACACGCGTAATGCACTAGTGAACACAGATAGCAGCCCAGCTTACCGTTTCAAAATGCCGCCACGCCCCTGGCTCAAGAAAATGCCCTGAAGGTTCATCTTCAGTTCTTCTGGGTTGTCGGAAGCGAGTTCCGCCTCCTCCCGGGTGACAAGACGCTTTTTCACCAAATCCACAAGGCTCATGTTGAAGGTTTGCATTCCCTCTTCCTTGCCGCCGGCAATGGCATTGGGGATTTGTTTCACATTGTTTTCACGAATGAGTTGGGCTATACCCGGATTGTTGAACATGACCTCGACAGCGGGCACACGTCCTTGACCATCCGCGGCTGGGAGCAGTCGCTGTGAAATACATGCACGCAATTGCAGAGCTAACTGAGAACGTACCTGCTGGTGCTGATTGGTCGGAAACATGTCCAAAATACGGTCTACCGTCATCATGACATTGGTCGTGTGCAACGTACTCAATACCAGGTGTCCCGTTTCGGCGGCAGAAATACATGCCTGAAACGTCTCCGCGTCACGCATTTCTCCAATGAGAATGACATCGGGATCTTCGCGCATGACCGCACGCAACGCGGTATGGAAGTCTTGAGTATCGATGTTGACCTCCCGCTGTGTCACAATACTTTTCTTGTTCTTATAAAGGTACTCAATCGGGTCCTCGATGGTAACGATATGGCAACGCCGGTTCTCATTGATGCGATCGATGATTGCAGCCAACGTAGTAGACTTCCCGCTTCCGGTAGTTCCCGTAACTAGCACCAACCCACGTTGCATCTGACAAATCGTTTCCAGCGAGGGCGGCAAGTTGAGTTCGGCAAAACTGAATATCTTGTTCTTGACATAACGCATGACAATGCCCACCGTGCCGCGTTGCATCAAGCAGTTCACACGGAACCTGCCCACCCCGGGAAGGCTGTAGGCAAGGTCATCGTCGCCTCGTTCCAGAAATCGTGCTTTCCGCGAGGGCGACATAATCGTAGACAAGAACTCATCCATATGTTCCGTCACCAAGGGTTCAACATCGGGAATGACCCGAATGACACCGTCGATGCGAACCGCCGGCGGTGTTCCAACAGCGAGATGAATATCCGAAGCACCATTTTTGACTGCATAAGTTAAAATCTTCTGCAAAGACAGCATAAAGAGGCTCCCGTAGTTACTTCTCGTTCCAGCAGATGTACTCCAGAATTTTACTCCGCAACGAGCCGGTTTTCACTTTTGCATCCTTCTATCCGTTGGATTTAGGCTGCGTTTTGCGTTTTTTGGATAGATCATCTTTTATCCAAGGCCAAGGATACCCACAGATGCTGCACCGTTCTAACTCGGCGGGATACTCGTAGCGACAATGGAAACAGGTCTTCGTGTTGTCGTTTATCTTTCCGCGACGTTTGTTCTGAATCCTACCTTGACTCATGGGGAAACCACCTCGAAATCTCACCTGTCCCCGCGCACCCGAATCTCAAGACGCGCCGCACCGCGCGCATTAGGAAATCGGGCAAGGGATTTTCCTTGCGCGAGTCGCTTACGCGCTTTAGGGATCTCTTTTCGATACTGTGGCAGCCATTTCGCCTGTGCCACGAGCATCTCATCCACCATCTGCCAAATCTCCGGGGGGTTACAAACCGCCGCAGTTAATGGGTCGTGAAGAGCTGCCTGCTTCAAGAGAGTAACATCGCCGTGCACTGCGGCCTCCATAGCCATTCGTTGGACCTGGATACTCGCATTACATGTTGCCGCACAGGCAAGAGGCAGATCCCCGATGATGGGGATACTGATACCATTCCTATCAACATAACCACGTACTTCCACAATGCAATCGCTGGGCAGATTCGTGATACAACCGCGGTTGACCACGTTGAAATGGCCTCGGTAGACGCGGCCTGTCTCTAACGCCTCGATGATGTAGCTACCGTGTTCTCCCGAACGGTTTTCGGGAGCGATACGTTTGGGTGGCTCTTGAAGCCACTGCCGATACTGCGTTTCAAAACGTTTGCGCTCTTCCGTGCAATGACGCAGATACCCTCCCGTCTCGCCATTGATCCAGGAACTCAAATCGACCCAATCTCGAATTTCTTCCAGTCGTTTTCGGTACCAAGGTACATACTCAGAAACGTGGCCATTACTCTCCGTCGTGTAATAACCAAATCGCCGTATCATGTCAATACGCACTTTTTCCGTCTTACTATAAATGGGATGTTTCTCAAACTTTTCGAGAAGTTTATCCGCCATTTCCTTGCCTTTGTACTTGACAGAAATGTACCAGGTTTGATGATTTATGCCGGCGCAGATAATGTCTAACTCTTCCTTTTTGACACCTAGGACCTCGGCGATTTGCCGCCAACCGCCTTCCACGCCGTGACAGAGTCCTACGGCTCTTACACCGCCATAAACGTTACATGCCCATGTGAGCATCGCCATCGGATTGGAGTAATTCATGAATAAGCAATTCGGCGCCGAAACTTCACGAATATCCTTGCAAAAGTCCAAGAGTACTGGAATGCCGCGCTGGGCATACATAATGCCCCCGATGCAGAGTGTATCGCCGACGCACTGGTCAATCCCATATTTCAGTGGAATTTCAATGTCGTGGCGAAAAGCCTCTAACCCGCCAACCCGCACCACGGAAAACACATAATTCGCGTTGGTCAAAGCCTCTCGACGATTTGTGGTGGCAGTCACCTTTGCAGGTAACTTGTTTGCTTCGATGTCACGCTTAACCAATCGTGCCATCCGGCTCAAGCCCGTCTTGTCAATATCCGTTAGAGCGAAATGGGTGTCTTGAAGCTCGGGTACACTCAAAATATCGTGAATGAGTTTTCTGGTGAAGCCAATACTCCCCGCCCCGATGAGCGCCACTTTTATCGCCATTTGTTACCCCTTTTCTTTACTCCGCCAATTCACGAACATTTTCCTTTATCTTGGCAAAAACGTTCACGATATCTTGCATATCCTGTTCGGTACCGAGCAGAATCGTATGAAATAACCACATACCGCTCTTGTAGCACAGGTCTTCAGCCACCGGACATGAACAATGTGCATACCGTTCTGCATTCTTACTTTGAGAAAAGGCTGGTTGTTTATATAAAGGCATACCGTAACCTACGCTCAATGGAAGTCCTTCGGCTTGCGCTGCCTCAACCAGTCTCTTCCGAGAGCACCCAAAACGGTCCGCGTCCACGCGCAAACAATACAAATGGTAGGCGCGTCTTGTGATACGAGGGTCGCCCGGTTGCACAGTGAGACCCTCTATCTTGCTGAGGTTTTCATCCAGGATCTTTCCATTCCGTTCCCGCAGCAGAGTCTGCGCCTCTAGCCGCGTCAATTGAGCACTTAGAATCGCCGCTTGAAATTCCGTCATTCGGACGTTCGTTCCAACGCGCACATGTCCATACCAGACCCCATCTCCGCCTCTCCCGCAATTTGTGATGGAGCGCACTGTTTCCGCAAACGCATCGTCATCCGTCGTGATCGCCCCTCCCTCCCCAGAAGTGATATTTTTTGACATTTGAAAACTAAAGACCCCGCCCAGCCCCAGTGCACCGGTCCCTTTCCCCTTCCATTTTCCTCCCCATGAGTGGCATGCATCTTCGATAATGGAAATCCCCTTCTCGGAAGCAAGCTGTCTCAAAGCATCCATATCGCAGATTCTTCCGCCAAAATGCACTGGTATGATTGCTCGTGTTTTCGCCGTCATGGCCTTTTCCACGGCTTTTAAGTCGATGTTCCAAGTTTCATCGACGTCAACAAAGACTGGAATCCCTCCACTACGCACCACGGCACTTGCGGTCGCAATGAAGGTATATGCGGGAACGATAACCTCATCGCCTGGTTCCAATCCCAGACTTTGAAGACAGACCTCTAGAGCCGTCGTGCCGCTGGATGCCGTGATGCAATGGCGTGCGTCCTGAAAAGCAGCGTATTCTTGCTCGAAGGTTTTAACTCGGTCTCCGTACCACCATTTCCCACTTTCCAATACCTCATTTAAAGCCCTTCTCTCCTCCTCCCCGTATATAGGCCATGTCATCCATTTCTTTTCCCGAGAGCGAACAGGTTCTCCCCCGAAAAGAGCAAGTTTTTCTTTGGAAATGATCTCCATGAGAAGCTCTCCTCTGAACAGTTTGCGCGACCATGAACCGGCGAACATTACGAGTATATCAAGTCACACAGAAGGTATCCACAGCCTTTAGATTTGCAACCTTTAAGGCAATTTATAGATACTGTTAGAATGAATACAAGGTTTGGGCGCTTCGCTTGACGAAGCAACCTATTACATTCCATGCGCATAAGTAGACATAGATAAAAGCCCTACCGGCTCACCGCGACTTTTTTGGGAAAAGGAGAATAATCATGGCAACGATGCAACCGGGACCTATCGCTTATTTCGAGGGGAGATACGTACCTATTCAGGAAGCAAAAATCAGCATCATGACTCATGCCTTTAACTACGGCACTGGACTTTTTGAGGGTATACGAGGATATTACTCTCAGGAGGAAGATAATATCCTAATTTTCCGCCTCAAAGAACATGTTGATAGGTTGGTCCGAAATTTCAATATTCTATGCATGGAGATCCCGGAAAAGGCCGAAGATATTGAGAACATTTGTATTGAGGTCGTTCGACGTAGCGGATTCCGTGAGGGCGTATACATACGGCCTATATGCTATAAAAGCGAACTGAGTCTGGGACCAAAAGTTCGTGGGGTGGAGAGTAGTTTGTGTTGCTATGTGATCAAGTTGGGAGATTATGTAGACACGCAATCTGGGTTGGATGTCGCAGTAAGCTCCTGGCGCCGACTTTCCGACAACGCCATTCCCACACGGGCAAAAGCCACAGGTAGTTATATCAACTCCGCTCTTGCTGCCACCGAAGCCAAACAAGCCGGATTTGATGAAGCCGTTTTTCTGCGGGAAGACGGTACGGTGGCGGAAGGCAGCGCCATGAACATTTTCATTGTCATGAACGGAAAACTGATAACAACACCGCCTAATTCTGACATTCTTGTAGGGATAACAAGAAACACGGTGTTGCAGCTCGCGCGAGAGGAATTGGGGCTTGAGACCATAGAACGTCCAATTGCTCGGACAGAACTGTACATCTGCGACGAGGTGTTTTTCTGCGGTACGGGTGCACAGGTTGCCCCGGTACGCTCGATCGACCGGCGTGTTATTGGCAACGGACAGCCGGGGCCTATTTCGAAACGGCTGCAGTCCCTGTATTTTGACGTAGTTATGGGGAAAGTTCCCAAATATCGTCACTGGTGCACTCCTGTTTACAAACACTAGGCAAAACCTTTAGATGCCGCACAAACGGTTCCAGATTCTGCAACGTTGTCTGACAGATAGAGATTGACTTTTGAAAAGCAACAAGGTTACTTCCCCAGACTACATAGAGCACAGCATAACATGAACCAAGAGGATTTACGTGAAGCCATATGTGAAGTTGGGCGGCGAATGTATGCAAACGGCTTCGTATCCGCAACCGATGGAAACATAAGCATTCGGCTTGCGCCTGATCGTTTTTTGTGCACACCCAGCGGAATTTCCAAAGGCTTTATGAAACCGGACGACCTATTGATTGCGGATGATAAAGGCAACAAAATCGCCGGCACAGGTAAGGTCACATCAGAGTTCTTCACGCATTTGGCTGCCTACGAAGAACGTCCGGATATTTCCGCGGTATGTCATGCACATCCCGTCCACGCCATCGCCTGCACGTTGGTTGGGATTTCGCTTACCGATGCTATCCTTCCCGAAGTGGTCATGAGTTTAGGTGGGATACCAACAGTAGAATACGCGACTCCAGCTGGAAAAGAAGGCGCCGAAGTCATTCGAGATACCATTCGTCGGTGCGACGCACTCATCATTTCCCGCCATGGGACAATTACTGTGGGACATGATGTATTTGCCGCCTACTTCAACCTGGAAAAGTTGGAACACGCGGCGCGGACAATTTTGTTGGCGCGTGGGTATGGCGAAATTCCTGCCTTGTCTACCGAAGAAGTTGAAAAGCTTCACGCTGCCCACGAACGCTACGGTGGTGGAACAAAACTCTATAAACTTGAAGAATAGTTGTTGCCCCGTGTTTTATCTTCACCCACTTACGCATTTTTAGCCTAGTTCTTACTTTTGAAAACCCTGACAGGTGTGGTATTCTTTTGGTAGTTGAGATAATTGCACAGATGCTATATGATAAATTCTGTTTAGTTGGGAATTTGTCTTTTGCGTTGTACGGGCAAGAACTAATGCGGATTTGATAACCGCAAGGACGTAACCGAGTGCCTTCGCACGATTCTACGGAAGGACGGCCGCAAGATAAGACACGTCTGTGTCCGACGTGTCGGATGGAGATCAGCGTCCTTGCTACGAAATGCCGGTTCTGCGGTGAAGAGGTAGGACGTCCACGGGAAGAACAGCGGACTCTTACGATCGAAGATTTGGGGGGCGAAACAATAGAGCATTATGCGCCTTCCAATAGCGTTATGGAAGCGCTTGAAGCATTCCGTTCTGAGGAATCCTTCCGAAAATCCAGAGCCGCAGTCGAAGCCAAAAAGAAACCAAGCATTTTCGGACGTCATCGCATTTCTGAGGAAAAAGAAGATACATCCGAGATTCCGGAGACGAAGCTTCCACCCTTGGATGCATATAGTCGTTCGTTGGCAGCGAGTGTCGCGCCGCCTCCAGTAAAAAGCTATTCCCCATATAAACGGAAACTTCGAGATGGCGGGCTTCCTGACTGGTACAGGTCGGCTGCTATTTTTATCTTCTCGGCGATAGTTATAGCGGTTATTGCCTTTGCCGGAATTAAAAGCGCCCCAAAAATCCGGGCAATGATCTCATCCCAAAACGAAAACCAGTTTATGCCACCGAACCCCGCAATTTCCCTTCTCGAATCGGGGGAAGATTTGGTCGAAGTGCTAGATGTTGCTGTCAAGCACCAGCGAAAATACGACAACCCTGAAAGCAGGGCAACGCTAGAGGACATAAAGAACAAGGTAAAAAGACATATCGAAGAATTACTTGCCCAGAATCCTTTTGACCAAAACAACCTATCGAAAGCTTGGGAAAAGGCATCGAAAGCATATAATTACTGTCCTTCAGAAGACTTGCTTGAACTCAAGAATAAGGTATCAGCTGAAGTACGCTTGTACGGGGCAATGTTATTAAATACAGATGTGGAGTCAAAACCACCGGTCGCGGAGTTTTCGCTTGTAGGGCCTGACACCAAAGAGATTCATGTCACCGTTAAGGAAGGCGATTTTTTTTGCGAGAACCGGTTTCAACTGACTCTGGTGAAGCGTGATGAGGTTTGTTTGATCGATACCTTGTACAATCGGAAACTGCGTTGCAATAAGGCAACGGGTATCACTCGATTCTGAGAGTATGAAACCATTTTTATAGGGTTGCCGATCGGCCAATTTGGTAAATGACGGGGAATGTCGTAAAATGTGACGACATCGCATCTTTCATGCTTAAGGAAAAAGGGGCGATTGCAAACATGAAAAAAACGTTAACTGCTGTTTGGTGCGCCATTTCGATTCTTGTCTTAACGGTTTTGCCAAGTTGTACCCTATTTCGGGGAAGACAGCCCTCCGATAGTCGCAGACCCCCTCAAGGAGAATTCGTCACCCCTGGGAGTGATATGGAGCAAGCATTACGCGCCACCGTCCAAAAACAATTGCAAGCAGCTGATTCTGTCTCCGTACAAACGCCTCCTCAAAATGCCCGCCTTATCTACTCGCGGCCATATTATTACAAGGAAGTGGCTGTGTACCCAAACAAAGAATTTGACGTCGAAATGAGGGAAACGGACTCACTAACAGAGCCTTATGCCGCCATTGTGCGAGTGAACAAAGTCCTTTTCGTGACAGAAATGAAAAGAAAACGGGCAGACGCTGAAGCCGACAATCACTTCCTGCGCCAGACAGGCGTGGAGACGCTGTATTACCGATTTAAGAATGGGCGATGGATCAACTCCGGAAGCCGTTTTGAGTCAGAAAAGACTGAAGAATTCGCGGGCGGTCAATGGACCCCGGTGCAGGAAAAGAAAACCGAAGTCTTTGCGAAAGGACAAAAGGAGCAAGGAGTTCTTGGAAGGATTTGGTCTACGGTCTTTGGAAAGTAGTCCGTTCACAGGAGTCATCAAAAGACTATGCGACACATTAAAAGAGTTACGTGCCAGAAACCAAGTCTTGGCGCTACCGACACGACCCCCAATGTACCTTCTATCACAGGGTTGATTGAAGTGATCACGTCGTTTTTTAACGCCTTTATCCTATTGATCCGCTTCAAAGCAGAAACCCAAACGTCGAGCTGAGGGAAAGTTTCAACATTTGTTTTGGGTATGTATTTAGTGTAGTCTTCGTAGAGAAAAGTGGCAGAAAGCAGTCTGAGTTCGTCTAGTGTGGAATAAGCAACGCCAAACCATCACACGAGAGGAACTGTTGAACGCCAAACCATTTTTCATCTCGGAAGCCCAAGTCCAGAAGCTTGATTCCGGGGGGTGTTTGGTATCATATCGGAAAAGCGTGAGTTCTTGGGAACGATTACTGAAGTTCATGGTGCCAAGCTCTGAATTGAGACAAGTGATGCTGGACGATCTGGGGGCTCGTGTTGCCCAGCAAATCGACGGCAATCACACGGTGCAAGAAATTATCGATGGTTTAGCCGCAGAGCTGCGGCTGTGCAACGAGGAAATCGAACGTGCTCTGTTTCGTTTTCTAGCGATGTTGGGGCAACGCAAAATTGTGGCGCTTGAATTGCAAAAGACTTTGGAAGATTAAGAATGTCGCGTAATCAAGAATCCCGTTCTACTATCCGTCGTCAAATCAAACTCCCTAACAGAGAAGCTCTAAAGATCGCCTTACGAAGCATTAAGATTCGTTTTTGGCGTTCTATGATAACGATTTCGGGGATTGTACTTACTATTGCTTTTCTAACCTACGTGATCCTTTCGGGATACATAAATGCTGCTATCCCTTTTGAAAAAGGGGAACTTGCCGTAACTGCAGCGCAAGACAACACGAGACAGTATTGGTTAATTGGCATATCACTTTTGGTTTGTTTCGTAGGGATCACCAACGCCATGCTGATGAGCGTCACCGAAAGATATCGTGAAATAGGTACGATGAAATGTCTAGGTGCTTTAGACTGGTTCGTAATAAAATTATTTCTGATAGAAGCACTTTTTCAAGGACTAATAGGAAGCATTTTAGGCGCCATCTTGGGGGCACTCGCCTCCATTTTTGTATCGTTTGTGGAACATGGAGGCACTGTCTTCGCTTTGTTGCCTTGGGGGCAGATTTTCTCAGGTATATTGGGCGCCATTCTCGTCGGAGGGGTGATCGCTGTCTTGGGAGCGGTCTACCCGGCGCGACGCGCAGGTAAGATGCCCCCAGCGGACGCTATGCGAACAGAAATATGATTTAGGTGATGTCCGTTTCCAACGGGTAGGGAGATGTTACGGATGAACACAGTTGCAGAACCGCAAACGACGGAATACGCGGTGAAAACGGTCAATGTCATTAAAGAATATGTAATGGGCAAGGAGACCCTTCGGGCTCTGAAAGGTATCAACCTCGAGATTCGTACCGGAGAATACATTTCCATTATGGGACCTTCGGGGAGCGGCAAGTCCACTCTTTTCAACATGATTGGAGGATTGGACAAGCCCAGTCAAGGCAAAGTCTACATCGATGAGGTGGACATTTCCGGACTAGATGCTTATGAGTTGGCATGGCTCCGCTGCAGAAAGATCGGCTATATCTTCCAAACCTTTAATCTCATACCCGTAATGACCGCGTTGGAAAACGTGACTTTGCCGATGATATTTGCCGGAATGACCACACAAGATGCGATGGATAAAGGTGCCGAGTTGCTTCAGTTAGTCGGGTTGGGCGAGCGCATTCGCCACAAACCATTGGAGCTTTCAGGGGGACAACAGCAACGCGTTGCTTGTGCACGGGCACTTGCCAATGATCCGACTATTATTCTTGCCGACGAGCCCACCGGAAACCTGGACCTCAAGACGGGGAAAGAAATCATCGAATTACTTCGCAAACTGAACAAAGAAAAGGGCGTAACAATTATCAGCGCCACGCATGATCTTAAGATGCTGGATGTATCCGATCGTATCATTTGGATCCGCGACGGCTTGGTCGACAAAATTGAGCGTCGCGAAGAGCTGGACATCGAAGTAGGTACGGTCGAGGGCGAAGAAGAAGCTTGAACGCACCAACTACTCCCCCAGATTACCCCGCTTACCTGGTGAAACCCCCGGTGGAACGTCCATCGAGCATGATGGGACGTGTTTTCGTTTACATCGTGATCGCAACAGCGACTGTGTTTTGCGTTTTAGGGGCTTATCATCGGTCCGGAGCTGACCCCGCATACAGCAGACTGGCAACCGTCTATAGCCTGGTACACAGAGGTACGTTCTACATCGATGCCCCTCTTAATGAACCTCCGAATTTTTTCGAGCAGCGCACTATTGATAAAGTCATGGTAAAAGGAGAGCGTGTCGGCCCGGCAGTCAAAAATGGCCGCCTGATTTCAAGTAAACCTCCTATCTTGCCTCTCTTTATGACAGGCGAATACCTCGTTATGCGTTCGCTTTTGGGATGGACTCTTGAAGAGTCAAAGGACATCGACAAGATTCTCCTTTGGATGACTATCTCGCTGGTGGGCTTGTCGTATGTACTAACTATCTTCTTTTTCAGCCGTATCCTTCGCATGTTGGGAGCCGACCCCCTGACAACGTCTATACTCGTGTTTTGTGTAGCATTCTGTACACAGTTGTGGGGATACAGTACGTTGTTCAATAATCACGTCCCCGGGACATGTGCCTTGATCATTGCCCTATATCTTGTCCTAGGATTGACAGAGGGAAAACTGCAGCCGCACCCCTGGCGCTTCTTTGGGCTGGGCATGGCTTCGGCATTTGTGTTTACCATAGAAATGCCAGCGACGATATTTGTGGTGTTTGCCCTACTTTTTGTTTTTCTTAAGTTTCCCAAACAGACTCTCTTATGGGTATTTGCGGGGAGCTTGTTGCCTCTAATTACGCATTTTGGGATCGAATACGCCGTAACGGGAAGCATTCTTCCCGCGCAGTCCCATAAAGCGTGGTACTGGTATGAGTCCTCTTATTGGCGACAACCGATTCAGGTGGACGCCCTGAACGAACCTAAATCCGTTTATTTCTTCAATATGACCTTTGGTCGAAATGGCTTATTCTCGTTATATCCGGTATTGTTTATGGGAATAGTCTCCGCGTTTCAAGCACTTCGAAAAAAGTCTTATCCGTATCGGTCTCATATTCTTTCTGGATTTGGTGCTTTCGCCATTCTATCCCTGTATTACCTTTTCAAAACGAATAATTATGGTGGAGAAGCGTACGGGTTTCGATGGTACATTCCCGCGATGCCTGTTCTTCTCCTCATGGGGACACCGGTACTCGCGTCGTTCCGAAAACGTTGGCACTGGATTTTCATGTCCTTTCTAATCGCCCTGTCTTTCTACTCGGCTTGGGAATCCACCAAAGTGGGTTGGGCCGCTAACCAGGAATGGACTTGCCGTTTCCTCGGCAAAAGCTACTGACATTAATACGGAGAGTTACTGTCGGACTATTCTGGAATAGTGAATGGTTTATCACCATTAAGACGTGTCTAGGAAAAACAGAAAAGAACACGAGTGACTTTTGTATTTCGCAAAAGCCAAGATATCCATATGTTTTGAGTTGCCGAACCGACTCAAGATCTCGAGAGTTGCTAAACTTCAGTATCACAAGAGGCTCGTTGCATGAAAAGAAGACGATATTTTGAGTTGGTACTTTGCCTTGGTGTTATTGCAGTGGGAATTGGCATCATTTTTGTCGCCAATTTGGTTTCTGGAAAAACTTCGCAGGCTAAGACGGTCCCCGAAATACCTGTACCCACTGTGGAATGCCTTCGCATAAAAAGTTCGACCTTGGAAGATAAGCTAACAATTACGGGAACGGTGGCGGCATGGAAAACAGCCACATTGAGCGCCGAGGTGGGCGGTAAAATTGAAGCACGCCCCATAAACGAAGGTGACCGGGTAAAACAAGGGCAGGAACTTTTCCGCATCAATACCCAGACTCTGCAAGCCCGTCTCGCGCAAGCCCAGGCCCAAGCTCGTTTGGCTAACCAAGAATATGAACGCGCCCAACGTCTGACTTCAAAAGGTGTTAGTGCAGAAAGAGACCTTGACAACGCCCTTGCCGCAAAAGATGTTGCGGAAGCAGAAGTCAGAACCGTGCAGATTCAGTTAGAGAAAAGTGTACTGAAAGCTCCGTTCGAAGGCATTATCGACAAGTGTTTCCGCGAAGAAAATGAATTTGTCGAAGTGGGTACTCCCCTGGCGAGGATTATTCAAACGGATAAACTCAAGGTGGAGGTCAGTATACCCGAACGCGATATTTCCTCTTTTAAAGTAGGCGGTCAAGCCTACGTCCGATGCGATGCTTTTTCGGGAGAATCTTTCAAAGGCATCATTCACCGCATTTCGACTTCTGCTGAGGCATCAACTCGCACTTTTTTAACAGAAATTGAGGTCGATAATCCCGACCAAAAGCTGAAACCCGGTATGATTGCCCGCGTAGACCTTGTACGAGCAGTCTATCCTGATTCGATCTTAGTACCTATTTTCAGCACCTTCTTGCTCGACGAACAACGGTTTGTCGCCGTTGTCGAAGAGAACAAAGCCAAAATACGTCCCATAACGACAGGTATTGTGCAAGGAGGAACTGTCCAAGTACTTTCGGGGCTTTCCGAAAACGACCTGCTAATTGTGAAAGGACAATTTGACGTCCGCGATGGTGAGTCCGTGAATGTCCGTGAGGCATCACAATGAAAATAGTTGATCTCGCGGTAAATCGCAGCACTACCGTCCTAGTTTTGACAACTATTATTCTCATCGTTGGCATTTACAGTTATATTGAGTTGCCACGAGAATCCAGTCCGGAAGTAGTGATTCCTTACATTTTCGTCACAACAAGTTACGAAGGAGTCTCTCCAGAGGATATGGAGTCGCTAGTGACGGTTCCCATCGAACGTAAACTTACCGGTCTTTCGGGTGTAAAAGAAATTACTTCGACCAGCACAGAAGGCATGTCAACGGTAAGTATTGAATTTCAACCTGACGTGGAAATTGAAGACGCCTTACAACGAGTCAGAGATAAAGTGGATCAGGCTAAACAAGACTTGCCAGCTGATGCCGACGACCCTTCCGTTTTCGAAGTCAATTTTTCTGAATTCCCCATTATGGTTATGTGCTTGACAGGGAATTACCCATTGGCTGTTCTAAATGAACTCGCAGAAGAAATGGAAGACCGATTGGAAAGCATCCCGGGGGTACTGGATGTGTCCATCATCGGAGGTGTAGAGCGTGAGATCCAAATTGAAGTGGATCCGGATCGTGTGGCTGCGTATGGCGTCTCTTTTTCAGATCTTATCAGCGTTGTCAGTTTAGAAAACGTGAATACGCCTGGCGGCGCTTTGGAATTGGGTGAAGGCAAATACCTCATGAGAACGCCGGGAGAATTCAAAACTCCTGAAGAACTGGAAAACCTCGTCGTACGAGTCGGTGAAAAAGGAACCGTTTATCTTCGAGACCTTGCCATCGTCCGGGATGGATTTAAAGAGACCAGCACCCTATCGCGTGTAAATGACAAACCTTCTATTACGCTGACCTTATCAAAACGGTCTGGGGTTAACATTATTCAAGTTGCCGATCAAGTAAATCGGACATTGGATGAAATACGCCGTCGCCTTCCCCTAGGGGTAGAGATCGGTTTGACGTGGGATGAGTCCGTGTGGATCCGCGACATGGTCTCTGAGTTGGAAAATAATATTCTGAGCGGTATGGTGCTTGTCCTGATGGTCATTTTCCTGTCCATGGGGTTTGTGAACGCCTTGCTGGTATCGCTGGCAATACCCCTATCTATGCTGATCACTTTTATCTTTTTATATTTCAGCGGCGTAACGCTGAACATGGTTTCTTTATTTAGCCTGATCCTCGCGGTTGGTATGCTCGTTGACAATGGGATCGTTGTCGTAGAAAACATTTACCGTAACGTCCAAAATGGCCTTCCCCCAGAGCAAGCGGCAAAAACAGGAGCCGCCGAGGTGGCTCTCCCCATCATCGGTTCTACCGCAACGACTGTTGCCGCTTTCATCCCCATGTTCTTTTGGCCTGGTATCTGGGGCGAATTCATGATCTACCTGCCCATGACCGTATGCATTTCGCTTACAACGTCCCTTTTCATCGGGCTGGTCATCAACCCCAGTTTGGCCGCACTGTTCCTGCGTGTTCACCCGGAAAGAAAAAAAAGGAAACACATTTTTACCTCTCTATACGAAAAAGTTCTACGGCAAGCTATTAGACATCGCCCACTAACTATCACTTTGGCGTTCACTACCTTATTCGTTGTCTTGAGCATTTTCGGGATCTACGGAAAAACTGAATTCCTTCCCGAGATCGAACCGCCTCAAGCCCAGATCATTGTCAAATGCCCCGAAGGGACAAACCTGCAAACTTCCGATAATGTAGTACGTCAGATCGAAGACATCTTCCGTCCCTACCGCGAGAATATAGAGCATGTGATTGCCAGTGTGGGTTCGCAGGCAAGCGGCAGAGGGGATGTGGGCGCGAACGGCGGAGGAACCACAAGCCACTTGAGTCGCGTCACATTAGACTTTCCAAAATTGTCGGAGGCAAAAGTATTGCCGTCGAAGATTCTTGAAACCGTACGCCCCAGACTTCAAGAGATTGTGGGCGCCGAAATACAGGTTGAAAAAATGGGTATGGGACCTCCGTCGGGCCCGCCCATAAATATTGAGCTGAGTGGTGATGATTACGGCGTTCTGGCTCGTCTCGCAAAAGAGGTACGTGAAAAAATCAAAAACGTGCCGAATCTTGTCGATCTTCGGGACGATTACAATCGGGGAAAACCAGAGGTCCGAGTCATCGTCGATCGCGTACAAGCCTGGAAAACGGGCTTGAGCACTCGACTTATCGGCGAAATAGTCAAAGCAGCAATCAACGGACGTAAAGCGGCAGATTTTCGTGAAGGTGACAATGAATACGATGTGACGGTAAGATTTCCCCGCGAATTTCGAGAGGATCTTAGTAACCTACAGAATATGCAATTGATCAATCTCGCGGGCAAAGCCGTGCCTTTTTCTGCCGTAGCAAAAGTAGAACAGGGAGTAGGCTTAGGAAGCATCAAGCGGATCAATCGCAAACGAACTGTGACCGTTTCTGCCGAAGTGGAGGGCGAAAGAAGACCGCCCGAAGTCTTGCGCGATGTCCAGCAGATCATATCAAAGGAAGTGAACTTGCCTTCGGGTTACACAGTCGCTTACACAGGCCAAAACGAAGAAAACGAAGAGACTCAAGCATTCTTGATGAAGGCATTTCTTATTGCGGTTCTTCTTGTCACCCTCGTTCTCGTAGCACAGTTCAATTCTGTGTTTCAGTCACTCATTATTATGACTACGGTAGTTCTCTCTCTGGTGGGTGTGTTTCTGGGGTATTTGATATGCCAAATGCCTTTCGGGGTGCTCATGAGTGGCATCGGGTGCATCAGCTTGGCGGGCGTAGTTGTAAACAATGGGATTGTACTCTTGCAATTTATCAATGAACTCCGCGCCACAGGCTTGCCCACCGAAGAAGCCATCGTCCAGGCAGGCACGATTCGACTGCGTCCCGTATTACTGACTGCTATCACCACCGTGACCGGCTTGTTCCCCATGGCACTCGGTGTGAGTTTTGATTTTCGTCATTTCACTTGGAGTGTCGGCGGTGAGAGCAGCCAATGGTGGGGGCCTATGGCAATCGCGGTGATTTTTGGATTAAGTTTCGCTACAATGTTGACTCTAGTCGTCGTTCCGACATTGTATAGTCTCTATGCCTCAGTAACTCTCGCAATCCAGAATAAGCGGCTGACTTCGAAAAGTCCTTCGCCAACCCCAGAGCAAAAAGCAGCTGAGACTTGATAAAGTCTTACCTCGCAAACGCGTATCATATTGCCGCGAGGCACATGTAATTGGTATCCTACCATCTCAAAAAAGCGGAGCATGAATGCCGTGTCAGAAATGCAGTTATCGGAACCTAAGAATCAACAAATCTCTGAAACGTTCGCAGCACTTGGTAAGAGATTCGTCAGTCAGTTGGGTTGGCTTTCACTGGGTATTGCCATTATTGCAGGCGCGGGAATTATTGCCCACCTGAATGTTTCCACCGTCCCCCTCTACGAACAGGAACAAAACCTGATTCAGCAAATAGCGAACCCCAAAAGCGCTGATTCTCAGACAAATCAAGGCGAAATTGTTAAGCTCAGTTTTTGGTTGAATCGGGCAATCGCTGGTGCGGATACCGGTGGTTTCCGAACGTTCAACCTTGCCCTTCATATTCTAACGTCTATAATGGTTTATCTGTTTTGCCGCAAACTTTTTGGCAATCGTATCCCTGAGCCCGTCGCTGTGGCTGGAGGTTTGCTATTTGCTTTGCATCCGGTCACGTCAGAGACCATCGTCTATCTTCCAGCACGGGAGTATCTCCTCGCCACCCTCTTTGGTATTCTTGCTCTTTACGGATACCTTTGCGCTACTCAGAATGAGGAAAAACCCTCCATTGTCTTCTTATCGATTTCCTTGTGTTCCTTTTTACTGAGTTGGAGCGCGAGTGCTGCTCTCCTAGTGTTTCCGGCCCTTGTATTTGCAGCCGACTGGGTTACGAACGCCCCAGAAACATGGGAAAAAAGATTCTATAGGTTTCAGGCCCCCTACTGGATCATGGCGCTCATGGCTTTGACCGTGTTTTTTGCTACCAACGGTTTTCGCGTGGCTGGAACAACCGTTTCCGTCTCTCAACTGGTCTTGGCTTTCCCCCACTATCTTACGCTAGCCATTCAAGGCACAGGCTTAAGCCTTGTCCACCCTCAACCAACATCAGAAAATGTCGCAAATCCTGCATTCCTCTCGGCAGCAGGCGTATTTGGAATCTTCATTTTCTTAGCGTTAGTGTTACTGAAGCGGCGGTCTGCCCTGGGCTTTGCGTTGATTCTTTTTCTGGCTACGCTGCTTTCTTTCATGATCACCGGGGAATCTTCCTCGGTACTAACCGAAAGAAAACTGTATTTACCTCTTGTAGGCGCTGTCTTAGTTCTTCCTTGGCTATTCACTCTCCCATTGGTGCAAAAAGGAATTGTACAGAAAGCCGCATCGTTGGGTGCCATCCTTTTACTAGTAGCCGCAGGAGTTGGCAGTTTTGCCCGAATTTCCCAATGGAACGACCCCTTGGGAATGTGGACGGAATCAGCACAAAAAGCGCCAGATTCAGCGTATGTCCAAGAGCAGATCGGTTCATTAATTCTTCAACAAGCGAACGCGAAAATGGCCTCGCTTCTCCAAAATGCGTCCCGCTTAGACGCTGCGACCCGAAATATTCATATGGAACAAATTAAAGAATTGTATGGCAAGGCGGAAAAATACCTTAGGAATGCCGACGATCTAAGACCTCAAAACGCACACACGCTTTTACTCTTGGGTAACAGCCTGGAAGGACAAGGCAAAGCGGACGAGGCTATCGAGACGCTTTACAAAGCCCTCCTGCTCGACCTGTCTCGCCAAGAGGCAGCCCTCCAGCTGGGAACGGCATATCAACAAAAAGCTACTCAAGAGAACTCCCAGGCTGACCTGATGCATGCCTTAGAATACTATCGCTATGCTGAATCGCTGGGGACACTGCCCTTGCTCGCCCGCTCGAACTATGCCCGTGTACTGGTTGCGTTCGGAGAATTTGAAAAGGCATATGCATTGCTGGCGGCCTCCATCGCCGAAATGGAACAACAAGGTGTACCCTCTCAAAACATCGACGTTATAAGAATGCAAGCTGATCAACTGCGACAAACCGTCGAATATTTGAAAAAGATGGAACAGCAATTGACCCAGGTCAAGCAGGGACGAAGTGCGCGCGACCCAGAAGTACTGATGCGTGAGGCAGAACTTCACGCGGCACGGAAGAAGATCCTGCATGTCGCGTATTTGATGGATATGTATTTGGCACAGCGTCCTAATGACGTAAACGCATGGATCATGGGCGGATTAGCAAAAGGGATCATGGGCGCCGCGGATGGCTTTTTGAACGAATGGCCAGCGCCTCAACAGCAGGAAGGCGACAAACCTTCGGTATATATTCAATTGGCACAAGTCTGCGCCGCCAATGGGAAATGGGATCTGGCAGAGACTTATTTAAGCAGCCCACAAGCTGCTCCAGAGATTCCTTCACCTTTGATCACCCTGGGCGATATCGCTGTACAACTCACGCAGACTGCCCGAGCAAAGGACTATTTCAAACAAGCATCCGAAAAAAATCCCGACGCTGCCTTGCCGTGGCTGAAACTTTGCGACGTGGCATTGACGGAGAAAGACTTCACCACAGCACGAGGTTACCTTGCAGAAGCCGAGAAACGTCAAGCGACCCAAGAAGAACTGTCCAGCAGGAAAAAGATCATTGAAGAAGCATCCCAACACACCGATACTCAATCGCCTATCACTGTGTTGAGATAAATTGTTTTAGCTTTCCCAAAGATGATCAACTCACCCAATCCGCGCGGCACAGACTACCGTAGCGTTCATGACAACACGTTTGTATTCACCATAGAAGTAGTTATGTCTTACGGTAAGCTGGTGGCTTCGGTTCCAACCAACTCACTAGCGCTTCTTTCGCTGCAAAAGCCGTAAAAAGATTGCCTAGCGGATTGTAATGTCCAAAAACAGCCGCCTCTGCCGGACGAACAAAGTATTTAGCCAAGTACTCCTCAACGGACAAATTATGTTGCCTAAAATCTTCCATATGCTTGTCGAGTAAGTCGACATAGGGAACGTCATGCTGGCGAAGATACTCAATCAGAGACAAGTCCCATCGTATCTGCCGGCTTAAGTAATCAACAAGTCCGGTCATACCCGGTACGGAATAAGTCCCGTAAGACAGAATTACAAACAAGCGCTTCGAGTTTTGTCTACACCATTGTCGCATTTTGTCCAGAATGAACATCGTCGAACGAAGGCCGTATTCATTATGCAAACGGTAAGCATCTTCCCGACGCGTGCTTGGATCTTTCAGATTCACTTTTAAGCCAAACCTCTCGGCAAGCTCCTGAAGGTCTTCGCAGTCGGCTTCGCCACCGACCTCGTGCGCAAATAGTCGGACAATTTGATCATCGCGAAATACTTCATAGAAATATTCAGGGTCGCACAAGGCAAGCAGTTCCTCCTGGCTTGAACAAAGCCCGGGCTTTTCGACGAAGTCGTTCTTTTCTAGATCGTAGCGCACATGAGCCCACGGAAGCCCATGGAGCTGGTGGGCTCTTTCTTTTGGCCAGTCCTTCTCGTACCATGCCGTCCGTATCCACCGCGCTGCATCCAGATTACGTATATGGTCATCAGAAAAAATATTCAAAATGATGTTAGCCACAGATAATGCCCCCTGTTCGACCCGCAATGCCCTGCGGTAAGCCTGATAAACGCCATAACCTCCTGAACCAAAATTGCGTATCGGCTCACCAAAGTGGGCTGCCAGCCGCTCTTGCCAGGTTTCATCGTCGCTAACTTGTTGACATTGGGTGAAACTGTTTCCATAGGTACTAATCCTGCAAGGCATATCAACATAGTTGATCATCTTTCTTTCGCCCGTGGGTTGGTACGTATATGTCGAAAACGAGTCATCAATTCCGTCGCGCATAACGATGGAATTAGGCACATAGCCCAGTTCCGTATCGAACCTGACCCAAGACGGACAGGAAGAATCTAGTAGATGTTCCACATCCAATTTTCGAAACGCGGTTGTTTGCAGGATTTCTCTAATAACGTCCGACATAGCTAAACCTTTCTATTGATATTGTGTATAAGTTCAGTACCTTTGGCACTTTTTGTTCTGTTGGATGAGGAATTGAAGA